>OKVX01000218.1_pt1 | contig 32562 bp, 30 predicted proteins | sample 1606941 | NCBI WGS metagenome assembly OKVX01 (sample SAMN03281016, study PRJEB24777) | human gut metagenome | isolation source: fecal sample PR161 from 1 month old female Malay infant, caesarean... | reverse complement strand
GTGCAGTACATCAGCGCGCTGAATCTCATTCACTACATGCATGATAAGTACAGCTACGAAGCCTCGCTGATGGCGCTGCACGATCGGGACGTCTACCGCACCATGGCCTGCGGTATCGCCGGACTGTCGGTGGCCGCCGATTCCCTGTCGGCCATTAAATATGCGACGGTGAAACCGGTGCGCGACCATACCGGTCTGGCGGTCGATTTTGTCATTGAAGGGGATTATCCGCAGTACGGTAACAACGACGATCGCGTGGACAGCATCGCCTGTGACCTGGTGGAGCGCTTTATGAAGAAAATTCAGGCGTTACCAACCTATCGTAACGCGGTGCCGACCCAGTCGATCCTGACCATCACCTCGAACGTGGTGTACGGCCAGAAGACCGGCAACACGCCAGACGGACGCCGGGGCGGCACGCCGTTTGCGCCGGGTGCCAACCCAATGCACGGACGTGACAGAAAAGGGGCAGTGGCGTCGTTAACCTCGGTTGCCAAGTTGCCGTTCACCTACGCCAAGGACGGGATATCTTACACCTTCTCCATCGTGCCGCAGGCGCTGGGCAAGGACGAGCTGGTGCGCAAAACCAACCTTGTGGGGCTGCTAGACGGGTATTTCCACCACGAAACAGCCATCGAGGGCGGGCAGCATCTGAACGTCAACGTCATGAACCGGGAAATGCTGCTGGACGCCATTGCGCACCCGGAAAATTACCCGAACCTGACGATCCGCGTTTCGGGCTACGCCGTGCGCTTTAATGCCCTGACGCGCGAGCAGCAGCAGGATGTGATTTCAAGGACGTTTACGCAGGCGATGTGACGGTCATTAATATTAAAGCCCTCTTTAAATAAAGCGGGCTTTCCTTGTATGTTTTATTTCGCTAATTCAGGATTAATATAGATAAGTTAGCCAATATTGACTGTTCCACTTCCAATAACGACGCCACCACAGTCGATGGCATCCCCTGTTCTTGCTGCAGGTAAACCATCAATAAATACGGTGGGTGAACCACTGGCGATTTTACGAGGATGTGGGGGGTGGAGAAGTTTGGCATGGGGTGTTAAGGGATCTCCTAATCTGGCAGCGGGTAACCCATCAAAAGATACCGTTGGTGAGCCGGCAGTAATAACGGTTTCATGATAGCCGTCATGTTGGGTGCCTATGTCGGCGAGTTTGGCTGCTAATGGCATATGCTTCTCCTCTGCGAGGTAATAGCGGCGGAAAATGTAAGATAACCGGTAAAATGAACATCTCAACAATCATCGTCTTACCGGATGCCCAAGGGGAGTAGATAATTTGAGTAATTACGTAACAGGGATAAATTTGCCGTCAATCAGTGAAAATACAGGAGCATAAGAGCCCATGGCCTCCTCCCCATTTTCATCTATCAAACTGTAGGTAAGCGGGGAATATGTTGGTTTAGATTTATTGTATAGCTGCACCATGCGCCCCTTATTCATTACCCGAACTGCATAATCTCCCCATTTTATGGGAAGTATTCTGGCTTTTCCTCCCTCCAGTTTTTCTTTTGTATACAGTGAAAGCAGGATGGCATCTTCGCTGTCGCCAGTTGTGACTGACCACGCTTTCAGCGCCTCACTATCAAACGCTTTAAGCCGGTCCCGATTCCGGCTGTTAATGATTTCAGCCATTTCGGTATAGGCTGCTTTTAGCTTCTGCAGCTGCCCATCACTGCCGGTGAACGGGGTTGCTCTGGTCCAGCTCCATTCTGGAAGCCCTTCCACCGTAACTTTTTGTGTAAACTGATATATTTTCATCTCTTTCGGGAAATAGGTTTCATCAAAATAATCCGGGTCAATAAATCCGGGCTCTGCCTGCTCCGCAAGAATCTCTTTTCGGACCACGGGATGGATATGGTCCGGCTGTGCTTCAGGTATTCCCTGCTGATTAATTGACACTTTTATTGATGACAGAATGGTCTCATCCTGTTTCACAAAGCGAACCAGATCCAGACTGCATTCTGCCTGTGGTGTAAACCGCGCCCGTTCTTCTGTGCTGGCAGGTTTATCAGAAAACCACCCCAGTGCGCCCATCTCCAGACTGATTTCATTTTCACCATTTTCCATAAGCATCATGGCATTCGTACTGGATGTGGCGGTGCCTGTCGAGTCACCATTCTCTATCCATGCAGAACGCCGGTTACTGTATCCCGTGACGCCATTGGTTTTGATGGCGCAGTATGATTCCTGAATACTGAACCGGCTGCGAATTTTTTGAGGATCCTCACCTGCATAAAGCACTGCACCCATAATACCTCCAGACAGTAAAACAACCGATACCAGATATTCTATCTTCATATATACAAGGCCTTCTTTTTTATTGGGTTTTATCTTTCTCAACCAATATTGAGTGCGTTGCTATTAATATTCCTTTCGTCACAATTTCTAGCATTGCCAGTTTTTGCCGCGGGAAATCCATCAATTGATATTATAGATGAACAGGTAGTTATGACGGTTTCATGATAGCCATTATATTGAGTTCCTTTTTCATAACGTTTGCAGCGAGTGACATGACTTTTCCCTTTTTTTGTAGAATCATCTAACTATAACTATTTTCCCATTTATAATGGAAAGGTATGGTGTGTAAGAATATACAATTTCATTATCTTTATTTTTAAGCCTCAATGGGGAGTTTTCATAAATTCCATTAGATAATCTAAATACCCGACCATTGCAATAGGTTGTGAGCCTGTATTCATCCCATTCTAAATCTATAGGTGTTAAATCCTTGTCAAGGATATTCTTAGGAAGGTCATATGATTCAAAGACAATATCTGGTGAAATGCCCTCTGCCTCACCCATTTCATTACTTGAAATAGCTGCCATTTGCCTTGGTGTCTTTATATTTCTATCTTTCATTGCTCTCCACAGTATCCGATAAAAGTTTTGAATTTCAGGTATGTCTTTTTCCGTTACCGTTCTGTCCGAATTTACCCAAGACCATTTTTTTATGCCGTTAAATTCGATGTCGCGATAAAATCTTTGTAAATAAAGCCAGTCGTCTTCTTTCTTCTGCTCTTCGATAATGCGCCCCTCGTGTTCGAACCCATCAAAATTTGTTGATGTTGTTGCTATGATATTTTTATTGGCATCAACGGATAGTTTGAAAGTCGTCACATTTTGACTGGAATTAATTGTGTCTTTTGTGATTGTAAGTTCACATTCTGAATCAGAGTAAAGTGTTTCCTTATTTTGTGGGTCAATAGATCCCATCAATACTTCAACTGTATTTTTACCATTTTCGATAAATGATGTAATGTTGTCACCTGCTGCTATTGTGCTACTTGAAAAAGTAAAATTATCAAAAATAGGAAAACCATTTATTCTGACCATACAAGCACTGCGTTTTGTTTTGAAAAAAATAAGATACTTGATGTTATCTCTGGCATTCTCCTTGGCTTGAGTAAAATTTATCATGGAAATTATCATAAAATAAATAATGGGAATGCATTTTTTTAAATTAAAAATTGTCATAAATGCCTCATTATTATCTTACGATAATTATTTTATTATTTATTTTGGCAAGATAAGGATCGTAGGAGAATACTATTTTACCTTCCTTGTTTTTTAATCTTAATGGAGAATTCTGATAGATTCCGGTCGTCAATCTAAATACTCGGCCACCACAGTAAGTAGTGATTTTATATTTGTCCCACTCTAACTGTACCGGCGTTAAATTTTGGTCAAGAATGCTTTGGGGTAAATCATATGACTCGAAAACTATATCCGGTGAGATACCTTCAGCTTCACCCATTTCTTTGCTGGAAGTGTCAGCCAATTTCTTCAGTGCATCAATGTTTCTATCTTTCATCGCCTGCCAAATTTTACGGTATGTATCTTGAATAGCTGGTAAATCCATTTCCGATACTATTCTGTCAGCATCCACCCAAGACCATTTTTTAATGTTATTAAACTGAATATCGCGATAAAATCGATGTAAAAATAACCTTTTATCTTCTGGCAATTGCTCCTCGATAATCGATCCCTCATGTTTTCCTCCATCATAATTAGATGATGAGGTTGCGATGATATTTTTTTTGTTGTCTACAGATAATTTAATTGTTGTCACGTTTTCACTCGAATTAATCGTGTCTTTTGTAATGGTGAATTCACATTCTGAATCAGAGAAGAGGGTGTCTTTATCTTGAGAATCTATGGAACCCATCAATACTTCAACACGATTTTTTCCATTTTCAATAAAAGATGTAATATTGTCACCCGCTGCAATTGTCCCGCTTGAATATATAAAGTTATCAAAGATGGGAAACCCATTGACTCTAACCATACATGCACTACGTTTTGTTTTAAATGATACCAGGTATTTTATACTATTCATTGTTTCAGCCTTTAATGGGATAAATGTAGATATTAACACCAATGAGATAATGCTATATAAAATGAAAGCGATATGTTGATTCATTTTTTTTAAGTTTATCATGAATTATCCACTCCTTTTTCTTTCCTTCAGTGTGTTTTGTTGAGTAGCGAAATTCTTCCTCAGTACTCTGTTTCTCTTCACCTTTAGTTATGCCGACTGAAATTCCAACACCAACCTCAGCCCTAACTCCATTATGATAAAATATCATCTCAATATTATTCTGTGCAGTTAAATCGAAAGCAATTAACCCTTCAGCAATTGCTTTTGCATAAACCTCAAAAGCCCCCTCAAAAAAGTATATCTTGACACCAGCCCGAGCATTCGCTTCCAGAGAAAGCCCTAACTTTACCTCATTGGTTCCATCCACTCGCCATTTCCAGTCGTTGCTTGCCGTTGATTCATAAATAAGTGAAAGGTTAATAGTACCGGAAGCAATCAGATCGAACTTCAATCCCAGGTAGGCACCGTTATCACCATTTTTAACTGAGTTCTCACGTGCAGCGAGCTGTTGTCTGATGACATCACTGACATTTGCAGCACCATACCAGGCTGCAAATGCCTGCAACAAATCAAACGTCATTCTGAGTCCAATCAGCGGTGACAAGCCAACGGATACTTTGCCTTTCATATAAACTGAATGGCTGCCTTTATCTTCTGTCAGAACGGCGCTACCACCTATGACCAGTTTTGGATATAAAATATCTGTATTTAGTATCTTATATTTTGTACCGGCTCCTTCTTTTGTTGAAAGGGCCTTGCCAACGAGATCCAGTGCTCTGGTAGCATCCTGTAATAGCGTTAATTCTTTAGCTTTTCTTTTAAAATCAATCTTTAATTTCTGGCTAAATTCATGTCTTGGCATGGAAGCGAGTTTATAAGACATCGTCCCATCGATATCCAATGCATCCGTAATTGAATACCTCGGACGCTGAGTCCATCCTCTGACACCTCGTTTTTCTTGTCCTGCTTCTCTGTTCTTTTTACGCTGCTGAGACTTTAGTTCATCATCGCTGTACTCAGTAACTTTATCCGTCAGGCCAATTTTTACATCAATTTTCCAGTCATAACTGGGATAGACATTAATGGCACACCATATTCTTTTATGTGGTGTAAGATTAAACATTTCTTTTACACCGTCCATGAAAGTAATGCTTTCTTCAACAAGTGGATCGCCATAACACTGGCCAATGCGTAAAAGGTATTTGTTTTTAGGAAGTAAGGCTAAAGCGCTGTTTTGAGAGAGGATGTATTTATTTATAAAAAAAATGGAATTAAGAGATGACAGATCGCTCACTCCAGCCTTGTTATATGTTACTGAGTACTCTGTTGTTCCGTTTACAACTTTCTTTAATGTGTCCTTTTTGTTTAAATCGTAAATAATACCATTTGGACATTCGGGGTTATGGGAGACGCAGCTTTTCCCTGTTAGTGATAAGGTTAGAGAGACCGGTTTTCCCTTTGCATTGATAACATCAATGCTTGAGAAAAATTCGTCTTGCTTATATTCATAAACATTTTTATCTAAACTCATTTTAAATGAGTGGATGCAAGTATCCGGGTTCTTGCAGTTACAAGTTGGTGAAGCAGCAGTCAGGCTTGTTATAATTTTCCTTAATAATACTTACAGAGGAACATCACCCAGTTCCTGAATCAGAAGCTTTTCTGCCTTGAAAACACCTTCTTCGTTCTCAACACAAAGTATCTCTTTGAATTTTTGCGGTATCGCACCAACCGCGAGACAACGTTGCTTGTAAAAAAGGAAAAGCAGGCCACGAATACTACGATCATCCGTTATTTTTTGTTCTTTTAACCAGTCAAAGGTATCTTCAATAATTGCCCTGTCTATATTTTCAGATGATTCACCCCATGAATGGATTAACTTAATAACGTTATTAATATATCGCTGTTTGTAAATATGATTTAACATTTGTATCTGAGTAGATGATATTTTCATCATCTTTTGTCGAACAATACTTTCACTCGGGTATTTTGTCTTTAAAGTTTTAAAATCTTCCTCATTAAGCTCGCTATTCCATACGGATATAAATTTATCAACGGGACCTACAAAAAGATACTTCTCCCATTCAGTTAAGATAGAAAGAAAATCCCAGATATTTCTTGGGTCGTAAAAACGGAGTAAAACAGGTTTAGGTTGTTCTGGAATCAATACCTGCAAATATTTTCTCAAATGTTGTCTCAAGCCATTCATGGTCGTTTTTGTTATAATAAAAATACCCCACGGCGTAACTTTCGATTGTAACCATTCCTCGACTTCAGAAGTAACTTCTACAAGGTAAGGGGCTAGTTTGATTAAATCTGGCTGTATCGGTTCAGCATACAGGCAGCAATGCGGAGGGTTTATTCTTTTCAAAAAATCCAGCAGCCCTTCCTCAATAGCGCCATCAATAATGGCATACCGTATCGCTTCCATTATTATTCCTCCTTCGGACAATGTGACACGAACATTGAGCCGCTCCCTGCTGCTGCTTTTAGTATCACCGGGCGCATCGGTAAAATAACGTCACCGGGGTTTCCCCCTCCATTGAGGTTAATGCGGGGACCTCTGATATCGACTCCACCCGCATGTATTGCCACAAACGAACCACCTACCCGCAGGCTAATTTTACTGTTGCTCTGTAAAACAATATCCCCCTGTACACTGATGCCGAGAGCTCCGGCAACCTTCTGCGCCAGATCGCCTTTTACTTCAAGGCCGGTATTACCCTCAACCAGACTGAGATGATCTTTTGTTGTTTTATGATCCTGTTTCCCGTCGACAGTTACTTTCCGGTCATTGGCCACCACAAGCGATTCGTCATGACCAATGCTCACCGTCCGATCATAATTAACCCGTACGTCTTTACTGTTGAGCACTTTCACCTGCATGTTTTTCTGCGCATGTAAGAAAACTTCTTCGTTATCCGTGGCATCGTCAAACCGCAGCTCATTAAAGCCGTCGCCTTTGTAGGTCTTCGAGCGGATGGTCATCTGCGTTTTCGTGCCCGGCAGATCTCCCGGAGAGCGGTTATCTTCATGGTAGGTTCGGCCCATCACGATAGGCTGGTCCGGGTCGCCGTTAAGGAAGTCGACAATCACCTCCTGGCCCACACGGGGAATGGCGAGGTTACCGAACCCGGTTCCGGCCCAGGCCTGAGACACCCGTATCCAGCAGGAGCTGTCCTCCGTTCCGCCGTGATAACGGTCCCACAAAAACTTCACCCGTACCCGGCCGTGCTCATCGCAAAAGATTTCTTCACCCGCCGGACCGGTGACCACCGCGCTCTGCGGGCCATCCACCTTCGGTTTTTCCCGGAGGTCTGGCCGCCAGGTGCGGTCAGCTGGTATCACGGTAAAATCGTTGCTGAGCGAGGTTCCCTCTCCCTGGCTGCCGTGCTGCGCCTGCGGCTGGAGGCCCGTCAGTGTACTGCTCACCACCTGCCACTCCCGGTTAAGGCCGTGCGTCGGGTGCCCTGTCAGGGTAAAGCGGGTGCCCGGCCACAGTCTGGCTGAATTACTGACGCAGGTAGCCATTTCGGCACCGTTGCGCCTGCCTTCCATTTTGTAGCGGGTGAAATTCTGACCATGCTGTTCGTCCTTGAAACGTCCCGGATAATCAAAAATTTCGTACTGCGACAGCTGACCGTTCAGGTTGTCAGCTTCATGGGCATAGATACCCGGCCAGTCGGGAACCTTAAAGGTGTAGTCCTGGCTTTGTACTGAAGAGGGGCTGACGGTGGCTACATAGCGGAATGTGCTGACGCACTCGCTGGTCACTTCGGTGGTGGTATTCGGATTAAACGGGAGGGCGTCAGGCAGGGAGTACAGCCCGGCGACGTCATCGCACAGGGTCAGCGTCTGCTCCGGCCCGTCCGGGGAGTGTTTGTCAAAAAAGAAGATACCTTCCTCAGCCCAGAGTCGCGTCAGAAACGCGAGGTCGGATTCGCCGTACTGGACGCAGAATTCACGGGGCGGATGATTTTCATAAAACCAGGGCGTCCATCCGGTGACACCGTTTTCCGTGAGCAGGGTGGATGAAATGGCCTGAATATCCTGCTGCTGAAAGATGCGGAAGTTCTGTCGCAGTCCGCAGCGCCAGAGTGGTGGGGCGATGGTCAGGTGATAATGCATCTGCCAGCCGTCGTTGTTGCCCAGAGCCACGGTAGTGACGATGCCGCTGATACAGCGCTGTGGCGTGTTGCCCTGCCAGATGGTCAGAACGATATTTTTTTCCAGGAAATCAGGAGCAGTCAGTCTGAAGAGGGTGCTGGCAACGTTGACCTCCATCACAAAGGGAAGGGAGTATTGCTGGTAAAGGGTGAAATCCACCACGGCCAGTGCGGTCTCTTCCTGACCGTCGATACTGAGTGTAAAGCGTAGTCCTTTCAGTGACATAAACACATCTCCTTATGTTAATGAGCACAACGATATCTCTTCTTAACGAAGGGAAAAATAATGGATGGTTAAATTCAATATAAATTCAGAAAACATTTATCTTATTATTTTTAAAATATATTAATTGGATGCAACTATTTGTTTTTATGATAGATTTGATAATGCGCGCTGTTTAAAATAAATAAAGTCAATAAAATTTAATAGTCCGGTATGATACATACAAACTTGTTTATATAATTACTCACACATATTCATCCGCTCTTGAAAAACAATGCTCCTGCTTTTCCCGCTAACAGAATGTAAGGACAGTAAGATGATGAAAATGACCCGTATTGCTATGGTCGCTGCGTCTCTGATGGCATGCAGTTTCACGGCGCAGGCCGCAAACGTGGAAGCTGCTCCAGCACCATCGCAGGATCCGCTGGTACAGCACCTGAAGCTCAGCAATGACCAGGTTAAGAAGATTGACGATCTCCACAAACAGCTGGAACAAAATGTCAGCATGATCCCGATGACCGGCGTGAAGAACGGCGCACTGATCGACATGTTCCAGGCGGGTAAATGGGATGAAAGTACGGTGAAAAGCCAGCTTGCCGCTTTCAGTAAAATTGAGGAGCAAACCCGTTATTATCGCGTGAAATATTACTTCGACGTCAGCCAGGTATTGACGCCGGAACAGCGTAAACAGATCAGAACCGATATGGCTAACGCGCTGGCAGAGTAATGTCGTACCCGCGCATGACGCGGGTATTTATTTCTTGATCGCCGTCACTTTTAGAAATTACTCGCTAAAAAGCCTCACCACGAAGCAAAATTTCCTCTAAAAAAAGAATATCCTTATTTATCTTGTGACTTTTTTCTCCTTCGCTCCGGTTACTATTTTCCCACACCAATAATACGCACCTGCACTCCTCTTACTCGCTATCGCTGGCGATAAGAACAACATAAAAACAATGTCTTACCCTACAAAAAAGCGAGTGCCTTATGGATACGGCTACCAACAGCAGTGTGATTGTGAATGATTCCCCCGCGGCAAGGCGGGCGGGAATGCGTGAGAGCGAATGGCGCGAGGCGATCAAGTTCGACAGTACCGATACGGGCTGGGTCATCATGAGTATCGGGATGGCCATCGGCGCGGGGATTGTTTTTCTCCCGGTGCAGGTCGGATTAATGGGGCTGTGGGTCTTTTTGCTCTCGTCCGTGATTGGATATCCGGCGATGTATTTATTCCAGCGCCTGTTTATTAATACGCTGGCGGAATCACCGGAATGCAAAGATTATCCGAGCGTCATTAGCGGATATCTCGGGAAAAACTGGGGCATCTTATTAGGCGCACTCTATTTTGTGATGCTGGTCATCTGGATGTTTGTCTATTCCACCGCCATTACCAACGACAGCGCCTCTTATTTGCAGACCTTTGGCGTTACCGACGGGCTACTCTCAGAAAACCCGTTCTACGGGTTAGTGCTGATCTGTATTCTGGTGGCCATCTCTTCCCGCGGTGAAAAGCTGCTGTTTAAAGTCTCCAGCCTGATGGTGTTGACCAAGCTACTTGTGGTTGCCGCGCTGGGCTTGTCGATGATTGGCCTCTGGCATTTAGCCAACGTAGGCATGCTGCCGCCGATGGGGCTGCTGATTAAAAATGCCATCATTACGCTTCCCTTTACCTTAACCTCAATTCTGTTTATTCAGACCTTAAGCCCGATGGTGATCTCCTACCGTTCACGGGAAAAGTCCGTTGAGGTGGCGCGTCATAAAGCGCTACGGGCCATGAATATCGCCTTTGGCGTGCTGTTTGTGACGGTATTCTTCTACGCCGTCTCCTTCACGCTGGCGATGGGGCACGATGAAGCGGTCAAAGCCTATGAGCAGAACATCTCTGCCCTGGCGATTGCGGCGCAGTTTATCAGCGGAGAAGGTGCGGGCTGGGTCAAAATCGTCAGCGTGATCCTCAATATCTTTGCTGTTATGACGGCCTTCTTCGGCGTCTATCTTGGCTTTCGCGAGGCCACGCAGGGCATCGTGATGAACATCCTGCGTCGCAAAATGCCGGCAGAGAAAATTAATGAAAACACCGTCCAGCGTGGAATTATGCTGTTCGCCATCCTGCTGGCCTGGAGCGCGATTGTGTTAAACGCGCCGGTGCTGAGCTTCACGTCTATTTGCAGCCCCATCTTCGGCATGGTGGGCTGTCTGATCCCTGCATGGCTGGTCTACAAGGTACCCGCTCTGCATAAATATAAAGGCGTATCACTGGTGATTATCATCATTACCGGGCTGCTGCTTTGTGTTTCTCCTTTCCTCGCATTCTCCTGAGGAGCAATTAAGGTCGTAACGATGTCTGAGCAAACTAACCCTTTATGGAATCATTTTATTCGCGCGGTGCAGGAAGAGGTTAAACCTGCGTTGGGGTGCACTGAACCCATCTCTCTGGCGCTGGCCTGTGCGATAGCCGCTGAGCACCTGCCCGGTGAGGTAACGCGCATTGAAGCATGGGTATCGCCCAATCTGATGAAAAACGGGCTTGGCGTAACGGTACCCGGCACCGGCATGGTCGGGCTACCCATTGCGGCGGCGCTGGGAGCGACGGGCGGGAATGCCCGCGCCGGGCTGGAGGTGCTAAAAGGGGCGTCAGCCGATGCGCTGGAACGTGCCAAAGCCCTGCTCAATGCGGGTCAGGTCCTGGTGAAACTGCAGGTGCCGTGCGAGGAAATCCTCTATTCGCGCGCCTGTGTTTATGCCGGAGAGGCCTCGGCCATGGTGACCATCGCAGGCGGGCATACTCGCGTGGTGGAGGTGGTCTGTGAGGGCGAAACACGCTTCACCCGTGATGAACAGCCGGGAGAGGCGGGTGACGATCCACTGGAGGTGTTCTCTCACACCACGCTGTCGGCGATCCTCACGTTCGTGGAGCAGGTTCCGTGTGAGGCGATCCGCTTTATTCTGCAGGCGGGGCAGCTTAACGATGCCCTTTCTCGTGAAGGGCTGAGCGGAAAATGGGGGCTGCATATTGGCGCGACGCTGAATAAGCAGCGTATGCGCGGATGGATGGCGAAGGATGTTGGCTCGGACATTGTTATCCGCACCAGCGCGGCTTCTGACGCCCGAATGGGCGGTGCTACGCTTCCGGCAATGAGCAATTCAGGGTCCGGCAATCAGGGGATCACCGCCACCATGCCGGTAGTGGTTGTGGCGGAGCACGTTCAGGCTGATGAGGAACGGCTGGCCAGAGCGCTGATGCTGTCCCATCTTTCGGCGATCTATATCCACGCCCAGCTTCCCCGCCTGTCGGCGCTGTGCGCTGCGACAACGGCAGCGATGGGGGCGGCAGCCGGCATGGCCTGGCTGATGGGGGGAAACTATCAAACGATCGCGATGGCCATCAGCAGTATGATCGGTGACGTCAGTGGGATGATTTGCGACGGCGCGTCAAACAGTTGTGCGATGAAAGTCTCAACCAGCGTCAGCAGTGCCTGGAAAGCGGTGATGATGGCGCTGGATGAGTCTGCCGTGACGGGCAATGAAGGGATTGTGGCGCACGATGTGGAGCAGTCTATCTCTAATCTGTGCGCGTTAGCATGCCGCTCAATGCAGGCAACGGACCGGCAGATTATTGAGATTATGGCGAGTAAGGTGTAGCGAGTTCAGGGGCTCGATCGGTTCCCTCTCCCTGTGGGAGAGGGTTAGGGTGAGGGCATTCTCTACACCGGCAAATCAATCAGCAGCGCACGCAGCGGCGTATCGGCCACCAGCGTAATATTCGCTTCATCACGAATAAATGCCCCGTCGCCGCAGGTGAGCGCCTCTTTCTCTTCCGTGTGCGTTACCGCATGCACCGTACCGTGAATCGATTGCAGATAGGCGCGCGGGCCATGAAGCTGAAAGCTCGCCTGTTCACCTTTCTTCAGTTCGATATGGTGCAACCACACCTGCTGACGCAGTTGCAGGCTGCCTTTGCTCCCGTCCGGAGAAGCGATCAGCTGTTGCTTTTCGCTCTGCAGATCGATTTTTTGCACCAGCGGATTTTCCCGCTCAGGGCAGGCATCCAGCCACAGCTGCATGCGGGTCAGCGTTTTGTCTTTGCTGAGATTATGCTCGCTATAGCTAATGCCCGGCTGCGTGGAAATTAACAGCGCTTCGCCAGCCTTTGCCTGGACATGATTGCCCTCGCTATCGCGGTATTCTGCCTCGCCTTCCAGGATCAGGTTCAGGATATCGACTTTCGGATACGTACGTGGCTGGAAGGAGGCGCCCGGGGCGAGCACTTCCTGGTTCAACACGCGCAGTGAAGCGTAACCGAGGAGTTTAGGGTCAAAGTAGTGTCCAAAGGAAAAGGTGTAGCGGGCCTGCAGCCAACCGAAATCGGCTTGTCCGCACTGTTTCGCTGTTCTTGTCTTAATCATAAACTTGACCTCTCTTTACACTAAAACAATGGTAAAGGTATGGACGCTGCATTGTTAGCCAGATATTCTGCCTGGTATGTTCAAATTTCCTGAATGAGAACGAGATGGCTAAAGAGAGAGCATTGACGCTTGAGGCGCTTCGCGTCATGGACGCGATTGACAGGCGTGGCAGCTTTGCCGCCGCGGCAGATGAACTGGGGCGCGTTCCGTCTGCGCTCAGCTATACCATGCAAAAGCTGGAGGAAGAGCTGGACGTGGTGCTCTTTGACCGTTCCGGTCATCGAACAAAATTCACGAACGTTGGACGGATGCTGCTGGAACGTGGTCGCGTACTGCTGGAAGCGGCGGATAAACTGACGACGGACGCCGAGGCGCTGGCACGCGGCTGGGAAACTCACCTGACGCTGGTCACTGAGGCTCTGGTGCCTACCGAGGCGTTATTCCCGCTGGTAGACAGGCTGGCAGACAAAGCGAACACGCAGCTTTCAATCATCACCGAGGTGCTGGCAGGCGCGTGGGAGCGTCTGGAGACGGGCAGGGCGGATATCGTGATTGCGCCGGATATGCACTTCCGTTCATCGTCTGAGATCAACTCCCGCAAACTTTACAGCGTGATGAACGTTTACGTCGCCGCGCCAAATCACCCGATTCACCAGGAGCCGGAGCCGCTTTCTGAAGTGACGCGCGTGAAGTACAGGGGCGTGGCGGTTGCGGATACCGCGCGTGAACGTCCGGTGCTAACGGTGCAGTTGCTGGATAAACAGCCGCGTCTGACGGTCACATCGCTGGAAGATAAGCGCCAGGCATTGCTGGCAGGATTGGGCGTGGCGACTATGCCGTATCCGTTTGTTGAAAAAGACATTGCTGAAGGGCGTCTGCGCGTCGTCAGCCCGGAGTACACCAGCGAAGTGGATATCATTATGGCGTGGCGTCGCGACAGCATGGGCGAAGCGAAATCATGGTGTTTGCGAGAAATTCCAAAGCTCTTTGCGCATCACAACAAATAAAAGAGTAAGCCCGATGTGCCTAAGCGCCATCGGGCATAAATTTACGCGCCGATCTTCGGATCCGGACCAAAGCGGTTTTCACCCGGCGTCCCGCTCTGACAGTTGAAGATTAAAATCACAATCCACCCTACTACCGGGATTAACAGCAGCAGTAACCACCAGGCGGAACGATCCGTGTCGTGAAGCCGGCGGAACTGTACGGCCCAGGACGGCAGAAGAATAAAGATGGCATAAATCGATGTAAGGACGCCTTCCCCACTCGCCCACTCCCAGCCCAGAATTTTATCCACGATGCTCAGCACCAGAGCAAAAATGAAGTTCACCAGAATGAACATCCAGTACTCTTTGCGGCGCGCGCGGCCACCAAATCCAATGTAGTTGCGCAGTACGTTTAAATACCAATCCATTTCCTTGCCTCATTTATCAGTCAATCACTTGTTTTCTAAGCGATCGAGGTAAGGATAGATGGAGATTGTGAATTAAAAAAGGGCATCTCACGATGCCCTCGATATTTATCCAAAACGAACGTCGCGCCCGTGGGGTTCATTCAGATCCTGCCACGGCCCGATGGAGATAATACCCGTCGGGTTAATGGTTTTGTGGCTGCGGAAATAGTGGGTGCGGATATGGTCAAAATCGACCGTTTCGGCAATTCCCGGCATCTGGTAGATGTCGCGCAGGAAACCATACAGGTTCAGATAATCGCTGATGCGGTGTTTGTCACACTTAAAGTGGGTGACATAGACCGGATCAAAGCGAACCAGCGTCGTCCACAGGCGGATATCCGCTTCCGTCAGACGATCGCCCGTCAGATAGCGGTGCTGGCCGAGGATCTGCTCCAGACGCTCAAGAGATTCAAAGACTTTTCCAACCGCTTCGTCGTAGGCTTCCTGGCTGGTGGCAAAACCGGCCTTGTAAACGCCGTTATTAACGTTGTCGTAAATCCAGCTGTTCAGCTCATCGATTTTGTCTCGCAGCTCAACCGGATAGTAATCCCCGGCGCGCGCGCCATGGGCGTCGAAGGCGGTGTTGAACATGCGGATGATCTCCGCAGATTCATTGCTGACAATCGTCTGGTTTTTCTTGTCCCACAGAACCGGTACGGTGACGCGCCCGGTGTAGTGCGGGTCGGCGCGCAGATAAAGCTGGTAGAGGAAATCGTGATGATACAGTTCATCACCCGTCGCAGCAGGGAAATCATGGTCGAACGTCCAGCCGTTTTCCAGCATTAGCGGGTTCACCACCGACACCGGAATTAAGGATTCGAGGCCTTTCAGCTTGCGCACAATCAGCGTGCGGTGCGCCCACGGGCAGGCGAGGGAAACATAGAGGTGATAACGATCTTTCTCGGCCGCAAAGCCACCTTCGCCACTCGGGCCGGCAGCACCATCGGCGGTAAGCCAGTTACGGAAGGCCGAAACAGAGCGCTTGAAGCGTCCACCGGTGGATTTGGTGTCATACCAGACATCCTGCCAGACGCCGTCTACGAGTTGTCCCATTTTTTTCTCCTCCGTCAGATAGCAAAAGCGAGGAGAGGTCTCCTCGCTTTGTGTTTATTCAGTATAGCGTGCTTACCATTTCTTATTCAGAACGCGGTCGATGCTGTATGCGCCCGGGCCGGTGACAGCCAGCAGCAGGAAACCACCCGCAATGGTCAGGTTTTTCATGAACATCAGGGAGTTCACGCCTTCAGCAAAGTTGCTGTGGAAGATGAACGCCGTCAGCAGGGTGAAGCCCGCAGTAAACAGCGCCGTGGTACGGGTCAGGAAGCCGAACAGTACCGCCAGGCCGCCGCCGAACTCAAGCAGAATGGTCAGTGGCAGCATAAAGCCCGGAACGCCCATGGCTTCCATATACTGCTGGGTACCTGCATAACCGGTGATTTTGCCCCAACCTGCAACGATGAACAGAATTGGCATCAGAATACGTGCTACCAGTACACCAACATCTTCTAATTTTTTCATTTTACTCTCCAGGAAACCACATCAGCGGCTGAACATTATTTCTCTGCAAATTCGGGTAGATACCGCGTCTTTGCTGTCGATGGAGAGCATCATAAACGTGACGGTTGGCGATTGTTAGCAAGGAAAACTGTCAATCTTTTTCAAAGATATTGAGTAAGGGCAGGAGCGCGCTGGTGCCCTCACCCCAACCCTCTCCCACAGGGAGAGGGCGTAAAAACAAAAAACGGTAACCAGGGTTACCGTTTTGCTTTTATCACCGAAGCTGCTGCTGGCGAATCGTCGCTTTCACCAGACGCCAGGCGCTCCAGGCACCAAAGCCGCGTCGGGCCCAACGGAGCAGCATATTCGGATGACGGATCGTCCAGATTGCCATCACACTGCTGCCAACCAGAGCCCAGGAACGCAGGCTCAGGAAGGTGTTCCAGCCACGGTCAAACCGATGCGTCGCGTCAATCCAGTCGCGACGGCTGGCAGACAGATCCAGCCGTTGCTGCTGGATCTGACTTAACAGAAAGGCTTTTCGCTTTTCACGTTCGGCTTTATCGCTCACGGCTTGTCATCCTCCAGCAGAGCGCGATCGTTCGCCAGCTCCTGGCGCGTATGGCGCAGGAAAGTGGACTTACGCGCTTTGCGCATCGTCCAGATACCGCCAATCAGTGCTGCAACCAGCAAAACGACGGTGGTGGCAATCATCGCGTTGAGTCGATATTGCGGATCGATGGCCCAGATGATGAGTACCATCAGGCTCATCAGACCAAACGCGGCGAAGAGCATGGTCAGTCCAAGCATCAGCAGCATCTGGAAGAGGTTGGCTTTCTCCTCTTCCAGCTCTACCACTGCCAGCCGGACGCGCGTTTCGGCAATCCCGACCAGCGTCGTTAAGATACGCTGGCCGATGCCGAGGACGTTGTTAGCAGGCCCTTGTGCGTGACGAGGATCTTCCATATCAACGACGCGTCAGCAGTACGCCCAGTACCACACCGATTGCGGCACCAATACCGACACCCGTCCACGGATTATCGCGAACATATTCGTCAGCACGCGCTGCGGCTTCACGGGTCTGTTTTGCCAGCGCATCACCGGTTTCACCCAGGCGATAACGGCTCTCTTTCAGCGCTTGCTCCGCTTTACTGCGCAGTTTGCTGACCTCTTCTTTTGACTTATCGGCAGAGGAGTTCAGCACCTCTTCAAGGGTGTCAGCCAGGGATTTCAGTTCAGCGCGCAGATGTTCAGACGTCGTATCTTTTGACATGATTTTCTCCTGTTGAGATTTCCGTTAACTCAATAATCGCGAGCTTCCAGCGCTTTCAGGTCGTCCTGCGCTTCTTTCAGCTTTCTCTCGCGCTTGGCAATTTTTTCCGCATCCCCTTTCTCTTTCGCTTCCTGCAGGTCGTGACGACGCTCGGCTATCTCGTCCTTCTGTTCAGCGATTTTTTTCTGGTGATCGGCACGCAGTTGGCTGTCTGAACAGTTCGCTTTCACTTCGCTCAGCGCTTTTTTCAGCCCCTCAACACGATGCTGATTGTTGTGCTTTTCGGCATAACCGATCTCACGCTGAATATCCTGCTCTTTCTCCTGACAGAGAGAAGTGGCGAAGGAGGCAGTGCTTAAAGATAAAAGGGCCAAAGCCAGAGTAATGCGGAATTTCATTATCGAAACCTTCCATTGTGTTGCGGCATACGCCGCTATCCAGACTAAGCGGAGAACATTTGAGGGGTGCTCCGCGTACTTAAGCATAGTAAGTAAACGGGGGATTCACCAAAGTGAGTGAAAAGATTCGGAATCCTGGTAATTATCCAAATCGGTGCGACGTATCACGAATCAGCGACAGCCAGGCCGCTGGCCGGCTGTCATCGTCCTGCTGGGCAATGATGTATCCCTGCGGCAGCGTGCGGTCAAGCACCACTTTCGCGGCCGCGCTCTGCGCACGGGAGTCAAACTTGATCAGTAACACATCGTTTTGTGGGGTGATACTTTTAAAGCGGATCCCGTTGGCATCCAGATGGTGCCAGACAGAAAACCCATCCGGTACGCTGACACCCTGATTAACCGGGCGAATGGCCAGCGTAGACTCCTGATGCGAAAGCGCGCTCCAGACCAGAAGCATGGCGCTGATAAGCACCAGGGCGATCAGTGCGTACGCACAACGACGCAGGGAGAGCGCTGAGATAACCATGGTTAGCTCCTGGCTCCGTATTTTTTCTTCCACAGGACAACCAGCGAACCGATCAGGCCGAAGACCAGCAGGACGACAGGCAGCAGCATCAGGCATGACATCAGCTGATCTTCATACTTCATGAAGACCGGCGTTTTACCCAGCGCATAGCCCAGCGTGGTAAGGATCAGCACCCACAGCAGGCCGCTCATCCAGTTAAAGAACTGGAAGCGAGTGCTGCTGAGACCTGACAGACCCGCGATGGTCGGCAACAAAGTACGTACAAACGCAATAAAGCGGCCAATCAGCAGTGCGGAAAGGCCGTGCTTATGGAAAAGATGGTGCGCCCGCTGGTGATAATGCGCCGGAAGGTGCGAAAGCCAGTTCTGCACGATCCGCGTATTGCCAAGCCATCGTCCCTGGATGTAGCTCACCCAGCAGCCGAGGCTGGCGGCGACGGTCAGTAAAAAAATGGTTTGCGGAAACGCCATCGCCCCTTTGGCACACAGCACGCCGACCAGCACCAGCAAACTGTCGCCTGGCAAAAAGGCCGCAGGCAGCAAACCGTTCTCAAGGAACAGGATCATAAACAGGACAAAATAGAGCATGCCAATCATGGAAGGGTTGGCCAGCGTTTCGAAATCCTGAGCCCAGAGGGCATTCAGTAGTTGGGTCAAAAGTTCCATTCAGTGTTCCTGGAAATCGGTTAACGTCACGCCTGTTATCCGGGACAAACAGCACGGCGACATTGTTGTGATTTCATTATGGTCGCTCGCGGACACATTGCGGTGTGGCCAACACTGTTCCCTGTTAATTGGCTGGTTAGCAAGCACTAACTTACAAAATAAGGAATTGAATCCAATTGTAACAAAGCCCAACGTTCTGCGTCACAGAATTTGCAGGGTGTGATGATTTTGGCGTAAGCCCTGGAAGTGAGCGAGGGGATTTACAAAGGCTGACACTATATATGTTTTGCTTACCCATAAGCGCGGGAAGGCGCAGCGAAGCGCCTGCCAGCACGGAGGCAAACTATTTTGCCTGACTTGACGCGGTATCGAGGTGAACGACAGGATTATCCGCAAAAAGATAACGGTCGGCGTTAAATTCGAAGTCGTCACTGGTCTCATTGAACAGCATCTGCTTGGTGTTCTCGAGGTGCTGCCACATGGCCAGTTTCGCGGCGTGGGGATCTTTACGAATCAGCGCCTTGAGGATTTGGTCGTGATCGTCACACCAGTTATCCACCGTACGTGAATCGATATGATCGTGCAGTTTTTTCCAGTACGGGTTGTGAACGCGCTGAGTCCACATTTTTTCTACAATTGCGGCCAGCGCGGTATTTTGCGTTGCCAGTGCCACCTGAACGTGGAACTGCAGATCCCACTCCGAATCGCGGAAACATTTTTCCTTGCGGGCGTTCTCCTGGATCTCCATCAGTTTCATGATGTCCTGCTTGGTCACCTGGGTTGCCGCAAATTCCGCAATGTTGCTTTCAATGAGCTGGCGGGCCTGGAGCAGCTCAAACGGACCATAGCTGGCAAATTCCAGGCTTTCGTCCGCAACAGGAGAGTGTTTAGGCTGATTAGAAATCACATGAATGCCGGAACCTTTGCGAACCTCAACGTAACCTTCCACTTCGAGCATGATGATCGCTTCACGCACCACGGTGCGGCTCACGTTTTTTTCATCGGCTATGAAGCGCTCAGCGGGGAGTTTGTCACCGACAAGATAGACCCCTTGCTCGATGCGATCTTTCAGCTCGGCAGCAAGTTGTTGATATAAACGACGTGGTTCGGTGATTTCCATATGCGCTCCAGGCAGGGTACGGCGGATGATTTGTTATACCACTTTTGCATGCCACTCTCCAGATTTTGCCATTAAAAAAGCCGCCCGGAGGCGGCTGGTTTTATAGCTCGGGTAAGCGCAGCGCCACCCGGCACAGCAATGCTAACTCTGCGTCGCCGGTTTCCCGAGGGACTCTTTCGCCAGTTCGTCGGCAGATTTGCTTTTCAGCACCGTCCAGATAACGACTGCCCCCATCAGGTCGAAGATAGCCAGTACCGCGAACAGCGGGCTGAAACCGATGGTATCCGCCAGCGCACCCACCACCAGCGCGAACAGGGTACTTGCGGTCCAGGCGGCCATCCCGGTCAGGCCGTTGGCCGTTGCCACTTCGTTACGGCCGAACACGTCAGACGAGAGGGTAATCAGCGCACCGGACAACGACTGGTGAGCAAAGCCACCGATACACAGCAGGGCGATAGCCACGTACGGGCTGGTGAACAGGCCGATCATCCCCGGGCCAATCATCAGCAGCGCGCCCATGGTCACGACCATCTTACGGGAAACAATCAGGTTCACCCCAAACCAGCGCTGGAACAGTGGCGGCAGGTAACCACCCACGATACAGCCCAGGTCAGCGAACAGCATGGGCATCCAGGCGAACATGGCGATCTCTTTCAGGTTAAAGCCATAGACCTTAAACATGAACAGCGGGATCCAGGCGTTAAAGGTGCCCCAGGCCGGTTCAGCCAGGAAGCGTGGCAGCGCGATACCCCAGAACTGACGGGTCCCCAGGATCTGCCAGACGGACATTTTTTTGCCGTTGTTGGTCTGGTGCTGCGCTTCCTGACCGCCAATGATGTACTCGCGTTCTTCTTCAGACAGTTTTTTCTGGTCACGCGGGTGTTTATAGAACACCAGCCACGCCATGGCCCAGGCAAAGCTCAGTACGCCAGAGATAATAAACGCCATCTGCCAGCTGTGCATGACGATGGCCCACACTACCAGTGGGGGGGCAATCATCGCCCCGATGGACGAGCCGACGTTGAAGTAACCGACCGCAATAGAACGCTCTTTTGCCGGGAACCACTCAGAGCTGGCTTTCAGCCCTGCCGGGATCATCGCCGCTTCCGCCGCACCTACCGCGCCGCGTGCCAGCGCCAGGCCACCCCAGCTGCCTGCCAGCGCCGTTGCACCGCAGAACACCGCCCAGGCGATGGCGAAGAAGGCATAACCGATTTTGGTACCGAGAATGTCCAGCACATAGCCTGCAACAGGCTGCATGATGGTATAAGCCGCGGAGTAGGCGGCAATGATGTAGGAGTATTGCTGCGTGGAGATGTGCAGCTCTTCCATCAACGTGGGCGCGGCGGCTGCCACGGTGTTACGCGTGAGGTAGCCCAGCACGGTGCCGAGCGTCACCAGTGCGATCATATACCAACGTAACCCTTTAATTTTACGCATCTAAAACCTCATCGTTATGTTATTTCCGTGCCAGGGCACGGCAACCTCTCACCGGTTTGGGGGAGGGCTGTGTAACGGGAGGGGCGTAACCGGGAGAACGTCCCGGAACGGCCCGAACCTTGCCATAAATAAGCGTGCATAAGTCGGTTTCCGTACCGTTAAATCCGATGTCTGACACCGGTAATGCATTCCGTCGGCTGCGTGTTTGCGACGGCGAAAAGATAACTTGTCATACAACTTTAAAAGGTGAGTGACATCACAAATGTATGATTCTTTGTAGGGGCATTATCTGGCGCAGGCGAAGCCAGTCCTGACGCGGTCTGCAGAAGGGTTTACCTCATTTGGGGTAATTTTTTTGTCCGGGTTTATTGATCCAACTCACGAAAAAAACCTCAGGCTCTGGAAATTGGTGTGATAACTTTGCAGCATCTGAACATAAGCTTTCTGCCGCTCCCGTTACGAGGAAGACGATAATGACACCGTTTATGACCGACGATTTTCTGTTAGACACTGAATTTGCCCGCCGCCTGTATCACGACTACGCAAAAGACCAGCCCATTTTTGATTACCACTGCCATTTACCGCCGCAGCAGGTTGCCGACAATTACCGTTTTAAAAACCTGTATGACATCTGGCTGAAGGGCGATCACTATAAATGGCGCGCCATGCGCACCAACGGCGTCGCTGAACGCCTGTGTACCGGCGACGCAAGCGACCGCGAGAAATTTGATGCCTGGGCGGCTACTGTGCCGCAGACCATCGGTAACCCGCTCTATCACTGGACGCACCTCGAACTGCGCCGTCCGTTTGGCATTACCGGTAAGCTGCTTTCACCGGCTACGGCGGATGAGATCTGGGAGCAGTGCAACGACTTGCTGGCTCAGGATAACTTCTCCGCGCGCGGCATCATGAAGCAGATGAACGTGAAGATGGTGGGCACCACCGACGACCCGATCGACTCGCTTGAACATCACGCGGTCATTGCAAAAGACACCGCGTTTGATATCAAAGTGCTGCCAAGCTGGCGTCCGGATAAAGCCTTTAACATCGAACTCGACACTTTTAGCGACTATATGGTGAAGCTGGGCGAGGTTTCTGACACCGACATCCGTCGTTTTGCGGACCTGCAGAGTGCGCTGATCAAACGTCTGGATCACTTTGCGGCACACGGCTGTAAAGTCTCTGACCATGCCCTGGATGTGGTGCTGTTTGCAGAATCTAACGAAGCCGAGCTGGATAGCATTCTGGCGCGCCGTCTCTCCGGTGAAGCCCTGAGCGAGCATGAAGTTGCCCAGTTCAAAACTGCAGTACTGGTCTTCCTTGGCGCTGAATATGCCCGTCGCGGCTGGGTGCAGCAGTACCACATTGGCGCGCTGCGTAATAACAACCAGCGTCAGTTCAAACTGCTGGGCGCGGACGTGGGCTTTGACTCCATCAACGACCGTCCGCTGGCCGAAGCGCTCTCTAAACTGCTGAGCAAACAGAACGAGCAAAACCTGCTGCCCAAAACCATTCTCTACTGCCTGAACCCGCGCGATAACGAAGTGCTGGGCACCATGATCGGCAACTTCCAGGGGGAAGGGATGCCGGGCAAGATGCAGTTCGGCTCCGGCTGGTGGTTTAATGACCAGAAAGATGGCATGGAGCGTCAGATGACGCAACTGGCGCAGTTGGGTCTGTTAAGCCGCTTTGTCGGCATGCTGACCGACAGCCGCAGTTTCCTCTCCTACACCCGCCACGAATACTTCCGCCGCATTCTGTGCCAGATGATTGGCCGCTGGGTGCACGCGGGCGAAGCACCGGCGGATATCCAGCTGCTTGGCGAGATGGTGAGAAACATCTGCTTTAACAATGCGCGTGACTACTTCGCCATTGAACTGAACTAAGCCCGTTTGAGGTTGATATGCACTACATCAAAATCCATTCGCTGGATAACGTCGGCGTCGCGCTGGCAGATCTGACCGAAGGAACAGAGGTCACTTTCGGTAATCAATCGGTCACGTTGCGCCAGGCCATTGGACGTGGACATAAGTTTGCCCTGCTCCCCATTATGAAAGGGGAGAACGTGGTGAAGTACGGTTTACCGATTGGCCATGCGCTGGCGGATATTGCGCCGGGTGAATACATTCATTCCCACAATACCCGCACCAATCTGAGCGATCTGGACGAGTACAGCTATCAACCTGATTTCCATGCGCCAGAGGAGCAGGCGGCAGATCGTGAGGTGCAGATCTACCGCCGCGCCAACGGTGAGGTAGGGATCCGCAACGAACTCTGGATCCTCCCGACAGTCGGTTGCGTGAACGGGATCGCGCGTCAAATCCAGACGCGTTTCCTGAAAGAGACTCACGATGCCGAAGGCATTGACGGCGTGCACCTGTTCAGCCACACCTACGGCTGTTCACAGCTGGGTGACGATCACATCAACACCCGTACCATGCTGCAAAACATGGTGCGTCATCCGAACGCGGGGGCGGTGCTGGTGATTGGCCTGGGCTGCGAGAATAACCAGGTGGATGCCTTCCGGGAGACGCTGGGCGAGTTTGACCCTGAGCGCGTGCACTTTATGGTGTGTCAGCATCAGGATGATGAAGTGGAAGCGGGCGTTGAGCAACTGCACCAGCTGTATGAGGCGATGCGCCACGATAAACGTGAGCCGGGCAAGCTGAGCGAGCTTAAGTTTGGGCTGGAGTGTGGTGGCTCGGACGGTCTTTCCGGGATCACCGCGAACCCGATGCTGGGCCGCTTCTCGGACTATGTGATCGCCAACGGGGGAACGACGGTGCTGACGGAAGTGCCGGAGATGTTCGGTGCCGAGCGTATCCTGATGAGCCACTGCCGTGATGAAGCGACGTTTGAGAAAACGGTCACCATGGTGAATGATTTCAAACAGTACTTCATCGCTCACAACCAGCCGATTTATGAGAACCCGTCGCCGGGTAACAAAGCGGGTGGGATCACCACGCTTGAAGAGAAGTCACTGGGTTGCACCCAGAAAGCGGGCGCCAGCCAGGTGGTGGATGTCCTGCGCTACGGCGAACGCCTGAAAACCCACGGACTGAACCTGCTGAGCGCCCCGGGGAACGATGCGGTTGCCACCAGCGCGCTGGCCGGTGCCGGCTGCCACATGGTGCTGTTCAGCACCGGCCGCGGTACGCCGTACGGCGGGTTTGTCCCGACGGTCAAAATTGCCACCAACAGTGAACTGGCGGCGAAGAAAAAGCACTGGATCGACTTTGATGCCGGTCAGCTCATTCACGGTAAAGAAATGCCGCAACTGCTGACGGAGTTTGTGGATACTATCGTGGCGTTTGCCAACGGCAAGCAGACCTGCAACGAGAAAAACGACTTCCGCGAGCTGGCGATCTTTAAGAGTGGGGTGACGTTGTAAGTTGGGTGCGGGCTGGTGCCCTCACCCTGACCCTCTCCCACGGGAGAGGGGACAAACACTAAAAACGGCAACCTCAGGGTTGCCGTTTTGCTGTTAACCTCGTAATGCGTTCTTCGCTAAACGCGCATCTTCCGCCTGACAGGCCGCAGCGGTGAACAGCACGTCGGTAGAAGAGTTCAGCGCCGTCTCACAGGAATCCTGCAGCACACCGATAATGAAGCCGACTGCGACCACCTGCATGGCAATTTCGTTCGGAATACCAAACATATTGCACGCCAGCGGGATCAGCAGCAGAGAGCCGCCCGCCACGCCGGATGCGCCACAGGCACACAGCGAGGCCACCACGCTCAACAGCAGCGCCGTAGGCAGATCCACAGGAATACCCAGCGTATGCACAGCCGCCAGGGTCAGCACGGTGATGGTGATCGCCGCGCCCGCCATGTTCACGGTTGCACCCAGCGGGATAGACACTGAGTAAGTATCACGATCCAGATTCAGCTTCTCCGCCAGCGCCATGTTAACCGGAATGTTAGCTGCGGAGCTGCGGGTAAAGAAGGCGTACACGCCACTTTCACGCAGGCAGGTCAGCACCAGTGGATACGGGTTGCGGCGGATCTGCCAGAACACCAGCAGGGGATTAATCACCAGTGCCACCAGCAGCATACAGCCAACCAGCACGACCAGTAACTGGGCGTAGCCCCACAGCGCGTCAAAACCGGTGGTTGCCAGCGTAGAGGAGACCAGACCAAAAATACCGATTGGTGCAAAACGAATCACCAGTTTCACCATGAAGGTCACGGCGTTCGAGACATCGTTAACCAGGTTTTTCGTGGTCTCATTACCATGACGCAGCGCGAAGCCCAGCCCAATTGCCCAGACCAGGATGCCAATGTAGTTTGCGTTCATCAGCGCTGTGATTGGGTTGGAGACCATGCTCATCAGCAGACCACGCAGCACTTCCACAATCCCCGATGGGGGCGTGATATCACCGGCCGCGCTGGTCAGGTGCAGCGTAGACGGGAACAGGAAGCTAAATACCACGGCGGTTAAGGCAGCGGAGAAAGTGCCCAGAAGATACAGGAACAGGATCGGCCGAATGTTGGTTTTTTGTCCGTGTTGGTGGTTGGCAATCGACGCCATGACCAGCATCAGAACCAGAACCGGTGCCACGGCCTTCAGAGCGCCAACGAAAAGGGTTCCAAGTAGTCCCGTGGCTTCTGCAGCAGGTTTTGACACCATAGCCAGCAGAATACCCAGTACCAACCCGACCAGAATTTGTTTTACAAGGCTGCCCTGCGCCAGGCGCGCGAACAGACCGCGTGATTGTGTGCTCATACGTTATTCCTGAGTGAAATTGCGTTCCATCCTGGCTGTGCTCTAAGGCACATTTATGTCCGGATGTAAGTATTTGTTTGCCTGGTTGAGTATCAGGGAAAGCGAGGAAAGGCGGAAGAGTAAAATGCTGGATTTTACGTGTTGCGTCATGTTTTTTAACTATTGATTAACGAAATTGCCGGGTGGCGCTGCGCCACCCGGCAAAACGCACTACGCCTGCTGCTTTTTATCGTGCTGGCGGTTAACCCAGGTATTGATAACCAGCGTTACCAGCAGAATGCCAAACACCACGCCGAGCGAGATGGCAATCGGGATATGGTAGAAATCGACAATCAGCATCTTGATACCGATAAACACCAGGATCACCGACAGACCGTACTTCAGCATTGAGAAGCGCTCAGCCGCGCCTGCCAGCAGGAAGTACATCGCACGCAGACCGAGAATAGCGAACAGGTTAGAGGTCAGCACAATGAACGGGTCGGTAGTGACGGCGAAGATAGCCGGGATACTGTCCACGGCGAAGATCACATCGCTCAGCTCCACCAGAATCAGCACCAGCAGCAACGGGGTGGCGAACAGCAGGCCATTCTTGCGGACAAAGAAATGCTCGCTCTCGATTTTGTCCGTCATGCGCAGATGACCACGGATCCACTTCACCAGCGGCTTATCACCAATACCGGTTTCGTCTTCTTTCGCCAGCGCCATTTTAACCCCGGTGAACAGCAGGAACGCGCCAAAGACGTACAGCAGCCATTCGAACTGGGTTATCAGCCAGCTTCCGGCGAAGATCATGATGGTACGCAGAACGATCGCCCCCAGCACGCCGTAAACCAGCACGCGACGCTGCAGGGCAGCAGGCACGGCAAAGTAGCTGAACAGCATCAGCCAGACGAAGACGTTATCAACCGCCAGCGCTTTTTCAATCAAATAACCAGTGAGGAAGGCGAGCGCCTGAGGATCAGCCACCGCACGGCCTTCGGTCGAGGCCAAATACCACCAGAAGGCGGCGCAGAAAAGGAGTGAGAGGGATACCCACACCAGCGACCAGACGGCGGCTTGCTTGACGCTCATACCGTGCTCGCCGCGACGGCCCTGCAAAAAGAGGTCGATTGCCAGCATGATGAGCACGACAACCGCGAATCCGCCCCACAACATTGGAGTGCCGACAGAATGCATACTATTTTCCTTACACATAAAAAACAAAAACGGCCATGGTCAGAAGACGATAGCCGTTAGCTTTTTATGCATAGACCTCGCCTTCCGGCAAGGTCTCACTAACAACCACGAAGGTTGCCCGGCGACCGGATGCATATTTTACGCATCGTAATGACGATCCACCGGCGAAGAAGTTACTCCCCTTTGCAGGTAACAAAATATGTCAGACCATCGGTTTCGTCAATGGCCTGCGCCGTTTCATTACACAGCTTTACGCGATCGCTTCCGCGCCTATGCCGTCTGCCGGGAACACCACGCCGGTCTGGCGGCGGATCTCGGTTTGCAGCTTCGCCGTGGTGCGGCTTACCGCAAGGCCTGGGTGATTCACTTCGTTGTCTTCCACCAGACGGGCGAAGACCTCTGCCTCATAGAGCATAGTGTTAATATGCTGAGGCTGCGTCAGCTCCTGCGCTTTACCGCCGCGTGGCACAAAGCTCAGCTTCTGGCATTCGGAAATCTTCTCGATAACCAGCGATCCGTTTTCACCCTGAATTTCACTTGGCAGGACGGAGTCACTCACTTTGGAGTGCTGCAGCGTGACGCTGAAATCACCGTAATCCAGCACCACGACACCGTGCGCATCCACACCGCTCTCCAGCAGGCTGGCAGTGGCCGTTACGCCGTGCGGCTCGCCCCACAGGGCAACCGCAGAGGCCAGGCAATAGAAACCGATGTCCATAATCGAGCCGTTGGAGAAGGCCGGATTAAAGGTGTTCGGGTTCTCGCCGTCCAGATAACGCTGGTAGCGCGACGAGTACTGGCAGTAGTTAATAAAGGCTTTGCGCACTTTGCCCACCTTCGGCAAAGACTGCTGTAGCAGCAGGAAGTTCGGCAGGCTAGCGGTTTTGAACGCTTCGAACAGCACCACCTGGTTGTCGCGGGCGCACTGAATGGCGGCTTCCACTTCCTCGATATTCGAGGCCAACGGCTTCTCGCAAATGACATGCTTTTTATGGCTGAGGAAGAGCCGGGTTTGCGGGAAGTGCAGGGCGTTCGGGCTGGCGATATAGACCGCGTCAATGGCGTCGCTTTGCGCCATCTCATCAAGCGAGGTGAACAGATGTTCAACCAGATAATCGTTCGCGAAGGCCTGCGCCTGTTCAAGGCTGCGGGAATAGACGGCGGTGAGCTTAAGTTTGCCGGTTTCGTGGGCGGCGTCGACGAACTGGCGCGTGATCCAGTTCGTACCAATGACTGCGAAACGTATCATAAACGTTTACGTACTCCATAGCGGGGAACCTTTAGCCACTGTAGCACGTGATTGTTGCAAAACCAGTGCGCTACTGCGCATTACTCTTTAACGATAAATGCGTAAGCCACAAACGGGTATCAAACTCCAGCTGATGGTACTGTGGCTCCATATGGCAGCACAGGGAATAGAACGCCTTGTCATGCTCTTTTTCCTTCAGGTGCGCCAGCTCGTGCACCACGATCATCCGCAGAAAGGCTTCCGGTGCGTTGCGAAAGACGGTGGCGACGCGGATCTCGGCTTTTGCTTTTAGCTTACCGCCCTGTACGCGTGAAATGGCCGTATGCAGGCCGAGCGCGTTTTTCAGCACGTGGATCTTGTTGTCGTACATCACTTTATTGATGGGTGGTGCACTCTTCAGATACCGGTTTTTGAGATCCTGCGTATACTGCCAGAGGGCCTTATCGGTCGCGACATCGTGCGTGCCGGGATAACGTTTTTCCAGCACCGCCCCCAGTTTTTGCTCGGCAATTAACGTGCGTACCTGGGAGAGCAAATGCTCCGGGTAGCCCTGGAGATAAGTCAGCTGGTTCATCAAAACCCCAAAATAAGTTGAAAACGGGTATACTCACGCACCCTTTTCAGGGATAACGCCAAATTTTACCATTCAGGAGGGCCGATGAGCCACTTAGACAACGGTTTCCGTTCACTCAACCTTAAACGTTTCCCGGAGACGGACGACGTTAACCCGCTTCAGGCGTGGGAAGCGGCGGATGAATATCTGCTGCAACAGTTGGATGACACTGAAATTCGCGGCCCGGTTCTGATCCTGAATGATGCCTTCGGAGCGCTGGGCTGCGCCCTGGCGGCACACACGCCTTACAGCATTGGCGATTCATACTTAAGCGAGCTGGCGACGCGTGAAAACCTGCGTCACAACGATCTCGATGAATCCAGCGTGAAGTTCCTCGACAGCACCGCAGACTACCCGCAGGCGCCGGGCGTGGTGCTGATCAAAGTGCCAAAAACCATGGCGTTGCTGGAGCAGCAACTGCGTGCATTACGGAAAGTCGTCACGCCAGAGACGCGCATCATCGCGGGCGCGAAGGCGCGTGATATTCATACCTCAACGCTGGAACTGTTCGAGAAAGTGCTGGGCCCGACCACCACGACGCTGGCCTGGAAAAAAGCGCGCCTGATCAACTGTACCTTCAGCGCGCCGGAACTGGCTGACGCGCCAGAGACGCTGAGCTGGAAGATGGAAGGCACCGACTGGACCATCCACAACCATGCGAACGTCTTCTCACGTACCGGCCTTGATATCGGCGCACGTTTCTTTATTGAACATCTGCCGGAAAATCTGGAAGGGGAGATTGTGGATCTCGGCTGCGGTAACGGCGTGATTGGCCTGACGCTGCTGGCAAAGAACCCACAAGCCAGCGTGGTCTTCAGCGACGAATCGCCAATGGCGGTGGCCTCGAGCCGTCTGAACGTGGAAACCAACATGCCAGAGGCGCTGGATCGCTGTGAGTTTATGATCAACAACGCGCTGTCCGGCGTAGAGCCTTTCCGCTTCAACGCTGTGTTCTGCAACCCACCGTTCCACCAGAAGCACGCCCTGACGGATAACGTCGCGTGGGAGATGTTCCACCATGCGCGCCGCTGCCTGAAAATCAACGGCGAGCTGTATATTGTGGCGAACCGTCACCTGGACTACTTCCACAAGCTGAAGAAGATTTTCGGTAACTGCGTCACCATCGCCACCAACAACAAGTTCGTGGTGCTGAAAGCGGTGAAGCTGGGACGTCGTCGCTAAATAACCAGTGCAAGCTGGGTGCCCTGCGCAATGGCCCGCCGCGCATCCAGCTCCATCGCCACATCGCATCCGCCGATCAAATGCACCGTTTTACCTGCCTCACGCAGCGGATCCGCCAGATCGCGCTTTGGCTCCTGCCCGGCACATAAAATCACATGATCCACGCGCAGCAACTGTGGCTCACCGCCGATCGTGACGTGCAGGCCGTCGTCGTCGATCTTCTGATAGCTCACCGCCGGGATCATCTTCACGCCGCGCGAAAGCAGGGTGGCGCGGTGGATCCAGCCGGTTGTTTTCCCCAGTCCTTCACCCGGCTTACTTGCTTTGCGCTGCAGCATGACGATCTGCCGTGGGCTTTTCGGCAGCTGTGGCCCTTCCGGACGCAGGCCGCCGGACTGGCTCAGGCTGGTGTCGATGCCCCATTCCACGCAAAATTCGGCAATGTTCTGGCTGGTGGCCTCGCCCGGCTGGCTTAAATACATGGCGGTATCAAAGCCAATCCCACCGCAGCCGATAATGGCCACGTTTTCCCCAACCGGCGCTTTATCGCGCAGCACATCGAGATAGCTCAGCACCTTAGGATGATCGATACCCTCGATCGCAGGCGTGCGCGGGGCGATCCCGCTTGCCAGGATCACCTCGTCGTAATCCAGCAGATCTGGCGCACTTACCCACTGGTTGAGCCGCAGATCCACACCCGTTAGCTCGATCATCCGGCGGTAGTAGCGCAGCGTTTCATAGAACTCCTCTTTGCCGGGGATCTGTTTGGCAATATTAAACTGCCCGCCAATTTCACCTGCGGCATCGAACAGCGTCACGCTGTTCCCGCGCGACGCCGCATTTACCGCAAACGCCAGCCCCGCGGGGCCCGCCCCGACAACCGCCAGGCGTTTTGATTTGTCTACCGGGAGCACCGGCATTTTGGTTTCATGGCAGGCGCGGGGGTTAACCAGGCAGGAGGTCACTTTCCCGACGAAGATCTGATCCAGACAGGCCTGATTACAGCCGATGCAGGTGTTGATCTCATCCGCCCGCCCGCTTTGCGCTTTGGAAAGCAGTTCTGCATCTGCCAGGAACGGACGCGCCATCGACACCATATCGGCATCGCCGCGTGAGATGACATCATCCGCCACCTGCGGATCGTTAATACGGTTAGTGGTCACCAGCGGAACAGACACTTTGCCTTTCAGCTTGCGCGTAACCCACGTGAATGCCGCGCGCGGTACCGGCGTGGCGATAGTCGGGATGCGCGCCTCGTGCCAGCCAATCCCGGTATTGATGAGGGTAGCACCGGCGGCTTCAATCGCCTGCGCCAGCTGGACGGTCTCGTCAAACGTCCCGCCGCCTTCCACCAGATCCAGCATCGACAGGCGGAAGATGATAATAAAGTCAGCGCCCGCACGTTCGCGCACGGCGCGTACCACTTCGACGGCAAAGCGCATACGTCGCGCATAATCGCCACCCCATTCGTCGTCACGCTGGTTAGTGCGGGCGGCGAGGAATTCGTTAATCAGATAGCCCTCGGAACCCATCACCTCGACGCCGTCATAGCCCGCTTCACGCGCCAGCGCCGCACAGCGGGCGAAGTCGTCAATCAGCGCCAGCACTTCATCGTGGCTGAGGGCATGCGGCTTGAAGCGGTTAATCGGTGCCTGAATGGCCGACGGTGCCACCAGATTGGGCTGATAGCTATAACGCCCGGTATGCAGGATTTGCAGGGCAATTTTACCGCCTTCGCTGTGAACGGCATCGGTCACAATGCGATGGTGCGGCAGCTGTGACGCATCGTTAAGCACCGCTCCGCCTTCCATCCCCACGCCTGATGGCGCGGGAGCCACACCCCCGGTGACGATCAGCGCCACCCCGTGGCGCGCGCGTTCGGCATAAAAGGCCGCCAGACGCTCGGCCCCGTCCGGATGCTCCTCCAGCCCGGTATGCATTGAGCCCATCAACACGCGGTTTTTGAGCGTTGTGAACCCCAGATCGAGGGGGGCGAATAGCGACGGGTAGCGGCTCATAGTCTCTTCCAGTGTAAAATTATTGTTATGTGG
>OKVX01000194.1_pt1 | contig 34389 bp, 17 predicted proteins | sample 1606941 | NCBI WGS metagenome assembly OKVX01 (sample SAMN03281016, study PRJEB24777) | human gut metagenome | isolation source: fecal sample PR161 from 1 month old female Malay infant, caesarean... | reverse complement strand
GTATAAAAGCCGGTGCACTCCACGACGATATCCACGCCCGCGGCTTTCCACGGAATGTGCTTTGCCTCTTTTTCGGCGTACACCGCGATGGTTTTACCGTCGACAATCAGCGCATCCTCGGTGAAGTCCACGCTCCAGGGGAAGCCACCGTAGTTGGAATCATGCCTGAGCAGGTAGGCCAGGACTTTCGGGGAGGTGAGGTCGTTGATGGCGACGACGGTATTACTGTCCTGGGTTTCAAGAAGGCGGCGCAGCACAAGGCGTCCAATGCGTCCAAATCCGTTAATGCCAATTTTACTCATGGTGTTCTCCTGTGAACGTGTCGATACGACAGTTTGAACTCATCCAGGCTTAGACCATCACGGGCAGGGCAGCAATTGAAGATGCTTCATGCGAGGGGAAGTATTTGAAAAACCATACAGAAAAGTTAATGAATTTTTAAGGAAAGGAGATTATGTTGGCGCGGTGACTGTTTTTTTTCAGGAAATCCCATGCGCACTAAATATACAAGCCTGCAAATCACGATTCACTGGCTGGTGTTTTTGTTAATAGTCGTCGCCTACTGCGCGATGGAATTCAGAGGCTTTTTCCCGCGTTCCGACCGACCGCTTATTAACATGATCCACGTCTCCTGCGGCATCTCGGTTCTGGTGCTGATGGTGGCGAGGTTGCTGATCCGCCTGAAGTTTCCCGCACCGCCCATTCAGCCTAAACCCAAAGCGATGATTACCGGGATGTCCCACCTTGGGCATCTGATCGTCTATCTGCTGTTTATTGCGCTGCCGCTGATTGGCATCGTGATGATGTATAACCGTGGAAACGACTGGTTCGCCTTTGGTCTGGCGATGCCTCACGCGGCGGAGGGGAATTTTGACCTGGTGGATGTGCTGAAGGAGTGGCACGTTACGCTGGCAAACCTGGGCTATTTCGTGATTGGTCTTCACGCCTTTGCGGCGCTGATGCACCACTATTTCTGGAAAGATAATACTCTTTTGCGCATGATGCCGAATAAGCGTCAGTAGTCTTTAACTCGTGCCGGGCGGCGCAGCGCCACCCGGCTTGTTTTTTAACCCAGAAGAACACGCTCTTCATCAGTTAACGCCAGCGTCTGCGTTGACCCCGTCTCTGACGATTTCACCGCCGCTTCCAGAACAGCCATGACCGCTAACGCCTCGACAGGGTGAACGGGATTGGCGATCTTCCCGAGCATCGCATCCCGCACGTTGATGTAGTACTGCCGCTGATCGCCCTTTGGCGTGGCAATCGTTTGGGGTTCACCATCAGCTCCGAAGAACACCATGCTGTCGTCGTCTTCGCCCCAGGCGTCGCTGCCGGGGATTACGCCAGCCAGCAGCTGCGCTTCCTGGCGATCGATTCTGGCTTTCACCACGCTGCCTTTGTCCCCGTGAACGGTAAAGCGCGCCGTACCGCCAGCCACCAGCATGCTGGCGTGCAGAACCACCTTATGATCCGGGTAATTGAGGACCACGTGCGCCCAGTCGTTAACCTCTGCGCCGTCGCGCAGCGTGGCGATATTTCCCTGAACAGACTCTGGCAGGCCAAACAGCTGAAGCGTCTGGTCGATCAGGTGAGGGCCCAGGTCAAACCACAGACCGCTGCCGGGGACGTTCTGCTCGCGCCAGCGCACGCGCACTTCCGGGCGGAAGCGGTCAATATGCGACTCCAGATGCTTAACCTTGCCAACCGTGCCTTGCTCAATAATCTGCTTAATGCCGAGGAAATCGCTGTCCCAGCGGCGGTTGTGGAAAACGGAGAGCAGAAGCTGCTTTTCATCCGCCAGGGCAATCAGATCCCGGGCTTCCTGCATGTCCAGGGTGAAAGGCTTATCCACGACCACGTGTTTTCCCGAGTTCAGGGCCAGCGTCGCCAGCGGCGCGTGGGTGGCGTTAGGGGAGGCAATGACCACCAGGTCGACATCAGGATGTTGAATGGCTTCATCGGGCGTGGCTACCACCAGCACATCCGAAAGATCGCGCTTCACTTTCTCTTCATCACGGGAAGAGACCACCGCCAGCTTGAGCCCGTCCACGGACTGGATCAGCGGGGCATGGAAGGTTTTACCGACAAAACCATACCCGATCAGCGCAATGTTGATTGTTTGAACTTTACTCATGACCTTCTCCACGTTATTGCGCGCACACCGTGACCCGTAATGCGCCAGGGTCCCCAAGCTCAGGCCAGGGACGATCTAAAAAGAGTTGATGAATATCGGTGAGCCCGGAGACCAGATACGGCTCGCAGCGGTTAACTTTCAGGTGATCGGCAACAATCCAGTGCGCATGGCTTGCGGCGAGCATCGCGCGTTTCACCTCGGCATCCGCTTCTTTACCGGCACTCAGACCGAGTTCGGCATGAAGGGCGCACGCACCGAGAATGGCGATATCGGCCCGATAGCGTGACAGCAGGGACAACGTGGCGCTGCCGGCAAACAGGCGCTGCTTCGGGTCCCATTTTCCACCGAGCAGAATAAGCTCAATGTCTTCCCGGTCGCTAAAATGCTGGGCGATATCCAGCGAGGTAGTGATCACGGTGTGAGGCCCCTGCAGAAAAGTGGCGACGGCCATCACCGTACTGCCGGCATCCAGAAACAGGGTGGAACCCGGCGGAACCGCCTGCGCAACCTGTTTCCCCAGGCGCTGCTTGGTTTCCGGCAGCAGGGTATTGCGGCCCTGACGATTCATGGCCGAAAGATTCAGAGCAATAGCCCCGCCGTGATTCTTCTGGGCAAGCCCCTGATTTTCCAGATCGGTCAGATCCCGACGAACGGTGTCCGCCGAAACCTGCAGCTTTTCTGCCAGCTCGGTGATGCTGGCCTGACCTTGTTCACTGAGAATATCAAGGACATAGCGTTGACGTGCGGTTTTGTGCATGGGCAGCAATCCTGCAAAATGTCGCAATAAATTGCATAATACAGCATTTTGACGCAGAAGGAAGGAGTATCGTAAACCAGGTTGATGTTTAATTATTGGAATTATATTAAGCGGATATCATTAAGCCGTTCTGAATGTTAACCACAGTGTTAATGTTATGTTTTAATCAACGATTTGGGTTATGTAACCAATGCATTGTCATTAACTGGTGGAATGTGCTGATATGTAATTAAAATAAAGCATTTAATGTCTGATTTAGGTTTTTTATTGGAATTATTTTTCAACAAATCGATGGCTCTTACTTAAGTTGACACTTCTTTGAAAATCTTTGTGTCTGACCCGCTCAGAAATTAACGCAAAAATGTGCGCAGAGGAGATTAAGAATTTTCCTTAGATTACAGTGTGTTTTGATGTTTCATCTGAAAGGCTACTTTCGGAGTTTTGTCCAGAAACCCCATGTTTTTTCTTATATGTAACACCGCATTAACATTGCGGGTGTAGTGGCCTATACCACATTTTGTTATGCTGCAAATCAACTTATGAAATAAGTAATTTCTTAAATTTAATAAGACAAAGGCGGATCTCATCTCCATCGGAAATGGGTATGGGGAGCTTTACCTGAAATTTAGCGAGGAAGTTAAATAAGATATTTGTCTAATTATCTGTACCTCTTTTTGGGTAATTGCTTGAGTATCACTCAGAGTCAGGGAGATAAAATGACGATATTACGCAAGCCTGTTTCACGCCAATTTATAGCTACGCTGGCGTTAATTTCATTAGCCCTAAATACGGCTTATGCCAATAGTGGCGCGGTAGGTATTGCCCCGATGGCAACGACGACCTTAAAGGAAAGTATTCTTTTCGCTATCGATCGCGATCCGTCAATTAGCCAGCAGGCCGCGCAGTTAGGTATTGGTCAGGCGCAAATAGACGAGGCGCGCAGCGGCTGGATGCCGCAAATAGCGTTGAACGGAAGTACGGGGCATAGCCAGACCACCGATTCCAGCGGTTCGCTGAAGAATTCTGCGGCCTGGGGGGTGAGCCTGACCCAGCTGATATACGATTTTGGCAAGACCAACAACAGCATCAGCCAGTCTTCCGCCCAGCGCGATAGCTACCGCTACCAGCTGATGAGCACGCTTTCTGACGTGGCGGAAAAAACGGCGCTCGGCTACGTGGAGGTCAAACGTTATTCCGACCTGCTACAGGCGGCAAAAGAGAATGTTCAGGCACTGAAAAACGTGGAGCAGCTGGCAAAACTGCGCGCCGATGCGGGCGTGAGTTCCACCTCCGATGAACTCCAGACCCGCACGCGTATTGCCGGCATGCAGGCGACGGTGGCGCAGTATAACGCCGCATTGAACAGCGCCCGCGCAAGGCTCGCGGTATTAACCGGAATGCAGGCAGATCATTATTCGCCGGTACCCGCAAACCTCGCCGTTGAGCCGGATTCGCTCAACCGCATTGATTATTCGTTAATACCGGCGGTAATGGCCGCGCAGAATATGGAACGTTCGGCCCAGTATGGTGTTGAAACGGCGAAGTCCCAGCACTGGCCAACCCTGAGCCTGAAGGGGGGACGCACGCGTTACGAGTCGGACAACCGCTCATACTGGGACGACCAGATCCAGCTCAATATTGACGCACCGCTTTATCAGGGCGGCGCGGTATCCGCACGCGTGCGTCAGGCTGAGGGTGCACGGGCGATGGCGTCCTCTCAGGTCGATCAGGCGCGTTTCGACGTGCTGCAAAAGGCCTCCGTCGCGCAAGCTGACTGGACCGGCGCACGGGGAAGAATGGAGGCCGGGAAGCGGCAGCTGGAAAATGCGCTGCGGGCCCGCGAGGTTTATAAAAATGAATACACCCTGAGCAAGCGGAGCATCAATGATTTGCTCAGCGTTGAGCAGGATGTCTGGCAGGCCACGTCGGCGAAAATAATTGCCGAGTATGATGGCTGGAGTTCGGCAATTAATTATGCTTCCGCGGTTGATAATTTAATGCCGCTTATTGGAATAGAGAAAAACGCTGCCGCAAAATTACCCGATTTGAGTTAACAAAAGCCACGCATAGCTGCACGAAATAAGTCTGAAAATAATGGGTGTTTTTTCCCAGGGATAGCTACATCCGTCTGGTGGATATATCCACAGGGATCCGTACACCTGCAAGGAGAGGAATATGAGTAACGTAAAGGTTGTTGATGTCATCATTCGCAAAACGGCGGAGAAAACGAAATTAACCGGCGAAGGAAATCTGTCGGTCTCTATTTCATCGCCGAGCGTGATTGAAATTCAGGGCTCTGCTCAGGACGTGGTGCGTTATGTCCGCCAGGGTAAAGACCTTCTCATTTATATGAAGGACGGCAGCGTTATTCGCTGCAATAACTATTTTGTTGAAGATCCTGAAACCCAACATCAGTCAGAGCTGGTGTTCAACGACGGGCAGGAACTGACTCATCTCTCTTTTGCCGATGCCGGGGAAGCGTCAGGCGTTGCCGCTACTGAATTAACCGCGCAGGCCACACCCATTAGCAGCATTGAACCCTTCCTGGAGCAGGGAAGCGCCCTGAGCGATGCCCCGTGGGGCTGGATTGCAGGGGCGGCGTTAGGCGGCGGTGCTATCGGCGCACTGCTGGCCCACGGCGGTGACGGCGAAACCAAAACGAAAGTCATTGATAACACCAAAGAAGTGGAAAGCGCCACGCCGACCTTCCTGCTGTCGGACAAGGTGGGCGACAAGCAGGGAGTGCTGAGCGCAAACGCCCTCACGGACGATAACGCGCCGACCTTCAGCGGTACCGGTCAGCCGGGCGCGACCATCCAGATTAAAGACGGCAGCGGCAGCACCATCGCCAGCGCGATGGTCGGTAAAGACGGCACCTGGACGGTAAAACTCCCGACCCAGGCCGACGGAGAGCACACCTGGTCGGTGGTGCAGATCGACGGCAGTAAAACCACGTCAGCGGGCAACATCACCGTGACCGTCTCTACGTCCGAGGCCACGCTTACGCTGGCGACAACGGCGGGTGACAACGTGATTAACGCCAGCGAAAAGTCCGCAGGCTTTACGCTGTCCGGCAGCAGCCAGCATCTGGCGCAGGGAACCGACGTTTCCGTAACGCTGAACGGCAAAACCTACGCCGCTCAGGTGGGAGCGGACGGCGCGTGGAGCGTTAACGTGCCTGCGGCAGACGCGCAGGCGCTCAGCGACGGTACCTGGACCGTCAGCGTCAGCGGCAAAGACGCGGCGGGTAACACCGTGAGCGTAAGCCAGACGATTGGCGTGGATACCGCTGCGCCAACGCTCTCCGTCGATACGCTCGCGCAGGACAACATCATTAATGCCGCTGAGCACAACCAGCCGCTGACGCTGAGTGGTAAAACCAACGCGGAAGCCGGGCAGATTGTGACCGTGACGCTGAACGGCAAAAATTATAACGCCACGGTGGGCAGCGACGGCACCTGGTCCGTCACGCTGGCGGCCAGCGAGGTGCAGGCCCTTAATGAGGGTCACCACAGCCTGACGGTGAACGTCAGCGACAAAGCAGGCAACGGCTCGTCCGTGACCGCGGATTTCACGGTAGATACCAACGCGCCGGTCGTCACCATCAACACCGTCGCGGGCGACGATATCCTCAACACCAGCGAGCAGGGACAGGCGCAGATTATTTCCGGGCAGGCGAGCGGCGCGGCGGCAGGCGATGTCGTCACCGTGACCGTTGGCGGTCAGACCTTCACCGGCGTCGTACAGGCAGACGGCAGCTGGAGCGTGGGCGTTCCTGCCTCCGTCGTCGGCGCGCTGGGTGAGGGCAACCACACCATTGCCGTCTCCGTCACCGACGCAGCGGGGAACACCGGTAGCGCCACGCACGGCATTGCGCTGAGCGGTAACCCACCGGAATTTACGATTGACGCCATCAGCCAGGACAACGTGCTGAATGCCCGGGAGGCGATGCAGCCGCTGAGCCTGAGCGGCACCAGCAACCTGCCGGACGGCAGCGCCGTTACCGTGACGCTGAACAACGTCAGCTATCAGGCGACCGTCGAAAACGGTATCTGGGCGGTTCAGGTGCCGGTATCCGACGTCCTGAATCTGGCGAACACCCTTTATAGCGTCAGCGTCAGCGGCACCGACATCGTGGGTAACAGCGGCTCCGCAGAGGCGAATCTGCTGGTCGATACCGTGCTGCCGAAGGTGATCATTAACACCTTTGCGGGGGATAACCTGGTTAATAACGTCGAAGCGGGCGTGGACCAAACCCTCAGTGGCCGCGTTACCGGCGCGGCGGCGGGCGATACGGTGTCTGTTACCGTTGGCGGTAAGAGTTACAGCGCCACGGTGGGCAGCGATCTGACCTGGAACGTCACGATCCCTTCAGCGGATCTTCAGGCGTTCGGCGACGGGGATTTGACCTTTACCGCCTCCGTGACCAACGGGCACGGTAATACGGGCACCGGCGAGCGCGATATCAATATCAACGCGGAACTGCCGGGTCTGCGCGTAAACACCATTTCCGGCGATGACGTAATCAATGCCATCGAGCAACAGCAGGATCTGACCGTCACCGGCGCCAGCACCCATCTGGCCGCAGGTACGCCGATTGTCGTCACCATCAACAACGTCGACTATCCCGCCGTGGTGACCGCCAGCGGCGGCTGGAGCATTGGCGTTCCTGCTGCGGATCTGCAGGCCTGGACGGCCGGAGGTATGACGGTCAGCGTCAGCGCGGAAGATGCCTGGGGCAACACCGTTGCGGCTGAACACCCGATTGAACTCGATCTCAACGCCGTGGCGGTCACCATTGATACCGTCTCCGGCGATGACCTGCTGAACGCGGCAGAAAAAGGGAGCGATTTAACCCTTTCCGGCCAGACGCAGGGCGTGGAGGCGGGGCAAACCGTGGTGGTGAAATTTGCCGACCAGACTTTTACCGCGCAGGTGCAGCAGGATGGCTCCTGGAGCCTGACCGTCCCGGCGCACGCCATGGAAACGCTGATTGACGGGCGGGCGCAGGTAAGCGTCAGCGTGACCAACGTCAGCGGCAACAGCGCGGACGCCTCACGCGTGGTGACCGTCGATACGCAGCCGCCGACCATTACGCTCGATAATCTGACCGACGACAACATCATCAATGCGGCAGAAGCGCAGCAGGATCTGGTGCTCAGCGGCAGCACAACCGCTGAAGCGGGCCAGACGGTCACCGTGACGCTGAACGGCAAAAACTATCAAACTACCGTACAAGTTGACGGCACCTGGACGCTGAACGTGCCTGCCGCCGACGTTGGCGCGCTGGCAGACGGCACTGTCACCGTGACGGCCTCCGTCAGCGACGTGGCAGGTAACAGCAGCAGTGCGGACCGCGTTGGACTGGTGGATGCCACCGTGCCGCAGGTGACCATTAATGACTTTGTCACCGACACCAACACCGTTAACCAGCTGGCCCATTCTCAGGCGCAGATCCTGAGCGGCTCCGTCACCGGCGCGGCGGCGGGCGATTTGGTCACCATCACTATTAATAACGTGGACTACACCACCGCGGTGGACGCGGCGGGCAACTGGAGCCTCGGCCTGCCTGCATCCGTCGTTCAGGGGCTGACGGACGGTACCTGGACCATTAACGTCTCCGTGACCGATCGCTCCGGCAACACCGGCAGCAGTTCTCTGGATGTGGTGGTGAATACCGTGACGCCTGTTATCGGTATTAACACGCTGGCCGTAGATGACGTGATCAATGCAGCAGAGAAGGGTGAAGATCTGCTGCTTTCTGGTACCAGCAACCAGCCGGAAGGGACCACCATCACCGTAAACCTGAACGGTATCAACTACACCACCACCACTAACGCCAGCGGCAGCTGGAGCGTCACCGTGCCCGCCTCTGCGGTGAGCGCGCTGGGCGAAGCCAATTACACCGTGACGGCGAGCGTTACCGATAATGTGGGCAACAGCGCCTCAACCTCGCACGATGTGCTGGTGGACAGCGCGTTGCCGGTCGTCACTATCAACACTTTCGCGACCGACAATATCGTCAACGCGGCGGAAGTCACCGCAGGGCAAACCCTGACCGGGAAGGTCTCTAACGCGGCATCGGGCGATACCGTCACGATTATCCTCGGCGGTCAAACATACACCGCTACCGTGCAGGACGATCTCTCATGGAGCCTGCCGTTAACCGAGAGCCAGTTAACCGCGCTCGGCAACGGCGAACTGACCGTTTCGGCCAGCGTCACCAACGCGCACGGCAACACCGGTTCGACTTCGCTGAACTTCACCATCGACGCCCAACTGCCGGGCCTGCGTATTGATACCGTGGCGGGTGATGATGTCATTAACGTCATTGAGCACGCTCAGAACCTGATTGTTTCCGGTTCAAGCACCGATCTGGCAGCGGGCAGCACCGTCACGGTGACCATTAACGGTAAGATCTATTCCGCAACCGTACTGGCGGACGGTACCTGGCAGGCGGCGGTTCCGGCAGCGGACGTGACCCAGTGGGCGGACGGTTCGCTGGATATCAAGGCAAGCGCGCAGGACCCTTCCGGCAACCCGGTGACTATCGGCACCGTCGTGGACGTCGATCTCGCGCCGGTCGCCGTCAGCATCAACAGCGTGACCGCGGACAACGTGCTCAACGCGGCAGAAAAAGGTCAGGATCTGGTGCTTTCCGGCTCCTCCGTGAACGTAGAAGCGGGCCAGACCGTCACTATCACCTTTGCGGGTAAAACCTACACCACGACGGTGAACGCCAACGGCGACTGGACGTACACCGTACCGGCAGCCGATTTGAGCGGCCTGAAGGACGGCGACGCCAGCGTGCAGGTCAGCGTGAGCAACGTGAACGGCAACGCGGCGTCGTCTGCGCAGGAGTTCAGCGTCGATACCGCCGCGCCAACGGTGACCATCAATACCATCAGCGGCGATAACATGCTGAACGCGGCTGAGGCAGCGCAGGATCTGACCCTGAGCGGGACGTCCACTGCCGAAGCAGGCCAGACGGTCACCGTAACCTTCAACGGCAACCAGTACACCGCGCAGGTGCAGGCCGACGGCAGCTGGACGCTGGACGTGCCGGCAGCCGATCTGGCGGGCATCACCGACGGTAACGCCACGGTCACGGCTTCCGTATCCGACAAAGCGGGCAACCCGGCCAGCGCGGACGCCTCCGTGCTGGTGGATACCACCGTGCCGCAGATTAGTTTTAACATCGTTGCGGGCGACGACATCGTGAATATTGCCGAGCACGGCCAGGCGCTGATCGTCTCCGGCAAGGTCACGGGCGCGCAGGCGGGTGACGTCATTACCGTCACCCTGAACGGCAAAGACTACACCGCGATGCTGGACGCGTCCGGAAGCTGGAGCGTGGGCGTTCCGGCGGCAGACGTGGGCGCGCTGGCTAACGGCGAGCAGACGATCTCCGCGACCCTCACCGACAAAGCGGGTAACAGCACCACCGCCACGCATGAATTTGACGTCTCCCTGGCTGCGCCGGAGATTGCCTTCAATACCCTGGCGCTTGACGACGTGATTAACGCGGTCGAGAAAGGCCAGGATCTGCTGATTTCGGGCACCAGCAACCAGCCGGAAGGTACAGCCATTACGGTGATCCTGAACGGCATCAGCTATGCCGCGACCACCAACGCCAGCGGCGGCTGGAGCGTGACCGTTCCGGCGGCGAACGTCTCTGCGCTGGGCGAAGCGAGCTATACCGTCACGGCAAGCGTGACCGATAGCGCAGGCAACGGCGCGAACGCCAGCCACAGCGTGCTGGTCGACAGCACGCTGCCGCAGGTTACCATTAACGCAATCGCCATCGATGACGTGATTAACGCGGCGGAAGTCGCTTCCGGACAAACCCTGAGCGGGAAGGTGAGCGGCGCGGCGAGCGGTGACACTGTCACCCTTTCAATCGGCGGCAATACGTATACCGCGACGGTTCAGGACGATCTGAGCTGGTCGGTCAACGTGCCGTCCGCGGTCTTAACCGCCATCGGTAACGGCGAACTGACGGTGTCAGCCAGCGTCACCAACGGCCACGGCAACACCGGAACCGGCGAGCGCGAAATCGTTATAGACGCCAATCTGCCGGGCCTGCGCGTCGATACCGTAGCGGGCGACGACGTGATTAACAGCATTGAGCATGCGCAGAACCTGATTATTACCGGCTCCAGCGACGGCCTGGCAGCGGGCGCGGCGCTGAGCGTGATCGTCAACGGCAAAACCTACGCGGCCACGGTGCTGGCAGACGGTACCTGGACGGCGGCCATTCCGGCGGCAGACGTCAGCGCGCTCGGCGCAGGCACGGTCACCGTGAAGGTCGAGGGAAATAGCGCGGCAGGCAACCCGGTCTCCATCAGCCACGACGTGAAGGTCGATCTGGCGACGGTTGCTATCAGCATTGACGCGATTGCGACCGACGACGTGATTAATGCGGCAGAAAAAGGCGCAGATCTGGTGCTTTCAGGTTCCACCAGCAACGTGGAAGAGAACCAGACGGTTTACATCACGTTCGGCGGCAAGTCCTACACGGCGAAAGTGGATGCCAGCGGCAACTGGACGGCGACCGTGCCGTCGGCAGAACTGGCTGGCCTGAAGGATGGCGACACCAGCGTGCAGGTGAGCGTCACCAACGTGAACGGCAACAGCGCCTCGGCGGGACGCGAGTACGGCGTGGACGCCACCGCGCCGACGGTCTCCATCGAAATCGTCAGCGACAACAACATCATCAATGCCGCCGAAGCGCAGCAGGATCTGGTCGTCAACGGCGTCTCTAACGCCGAAGCGGGCCAGACCGTGACCGTCACGCTGAACGGCGTGGATTACACCACCACCGTGCAGGCAAACGGCAGCTGGAGCGTGACTGTGCCTTCTGCTGATGTGGGCGCGATTACCGACGGGAACTATACCGTCAGCGCCACCGTGTCGGACAAAGCGGGCAACCCGGCCTCCGCGGCACGCGATGTGCTGGTCGATACCACCGTGCCACAGCTGACCATCAACACCGTTTCCGATGACGACGTGATCAACAGCGCCGAGCACGGGCAGGCTCTGATCGTTACCGGCTCAGTGACCGGCGCGGCGGCGGGCGACGTGGTGACCGTCACCATCAATAACAAAGATTACACGGCGACGCTGGATGCGTCCGGCAACTGGAGCGTGGGCGTGCCTGCGGCGGACGTCGGTGCCCTGACCGCCGGGGATTACACCATCACCGCGGCGCTGACCGACAAAGCCGGAAACAGCAACAGCGCGACGCGCGAGGTGGAAGTCAACCTGAGCGCGCCGGTGCTGACCATCGACACAGTCTCCGGTGACGATGTGATCAACAGCAGCGAGAAAACGCAGGATCTGACCATCACCGGTACGGCTTCCGGACTGGCGGCGGGCGCGGTGGTGACCGTGATGCTCAACGGCAAAGCCTACAGCGCCACGGTTGAGGCCAACGGCCAATGGTCCACGACGGTTCCGGCGAGCGAAGTGGGGCAGCTGGGTGAAGCGCTTTACACCGTCACTGCCTCCGCAACGGACAGCGTCGGCAACGGCACCAGCACCTCGCACACCGTCAACGTGGAGTCCGTTCTGCCGGGGGTGATTATCAACACCGTCGCCGGTGACGACGTGATTAACGCGGCGGAGCTGGCTGCCGGCCAGACCATTAGCGGTAAGGTGGTGAATGCCGAGGCGGGCAACACCGTGACCGTAACGATTGGCGGCAACAGCTACACCGCGACGGTACAGAGCGATCTGACCTGGTCCGTCGATGTACCGGAATCGGTCCTGACGGCGCTGGGCAACGGCGATCTGACTGTAACCGCCAGCGTGACGAACGGCGTGGGCAACAGCGGCAGCGGCGAGCGTGAGATCGCGATAGACGCCAGCCTGCCGGGCCTGCGCGTGGACACCGTGGCGGGCGACGACGTGATCAACAGCATCGAACACGGACAGAACCTGATTATTACCGGTTCCAGCAATGGCCTGAGCGCAGGCACGGCGCTGACCGTGACCGTAAACGGCAAAACCTATCCCGCGACGGTACTGGCGGACGGTACATGGAGCGCGGCTCTCCCTTCTGCGGACGTAAGTGCCCTGGCAGCGGGCACGGTCACCGTGACCGTTGAGGGCCAGAGCAGCGCCGGTAACCCGGTTTCCATCAGCCACGATGTGACGGTGGATCTGGCGAACGTCGCTATCAGCATCGACGCCATTGCCACCGACGACGTGATTAACGCGGCGGAGAAAGGGGCGGATCTGGTGCTCTCCGGCACCACCTCAAACGTGGAGGAAAATCAAACCGTCACCATCACCTTCGGCGGCAAGAACTACACCGCCACGGTGGACGCGGCGGGTAAGTGGACCGCCACGGTGCCGGCTGCGGATCTGGCGGGCCTGAAGGACGGTGACGCCAGCGTGCAGGTAAGCGTCACCAACGTCAACGGCAACAGCGCCTCTGCGGGCCGCGAGTACAGCGTGGATGCCACCGCGCCGTCCGTCACCATTAATACGATTGCGACTGACGACATCCTGAACGCCACGGAAGCGCAGTCTGACCTGGCGATTTCCGGCAGCAGCACCGCCGAAGCGGGCCAGACCGTGACCGTGACGCTGAACGGCAAGGACTACACCACAACCGTCGGCGCGGACGGCAGCTGGACGCTGAACGTTCCGGCGGCGGATCTGGCCGCGCTTAATGACGGCAGCGTCACCGTTACCGCATCGGTCAGCGACAAGGCGGGCAACCCGGCATCCGTAAACCATAACCTGACGGTGGACGTGACCGTACCTGCGGTCACCATCAACGCCGTGGCGGGCGACGACGTGATTAACGTCGCCGAGCACGGTCAGGCGCAGATTATCAGCGGCACCGCCACCGGCGCGGCAGCGGGCGATAAGGTCACCGTGACTATCGGCGGCCAGACTTACACCACCATACTGGACGCGGCAGGTAACTGGAGCGTGGGCGTCCCGGCCAGCGTGATTTCCGGCCTCAGCGACGGCACCGTGACCGTCACTGCGTCTGTTACCGACGCGGCGGGCAACACCGGCAGCGGCACCCATAACGTGACCGTCGATACCGGTCTGCCATCGGTCAACTTCAACGTCATCAGCGGCGATAACGTTCTGAATGCGGTGGAAAAAGGTCAGGATCTGAGCGTCAGCGGCACCAGCGCCAACCTGGCGGAAGGCACCGTGGTGACCGTGACCCTCAACGGCAAAAACTACACCGCGACGACGGCGGCGGACGGCACCTGGAGCCTGACGGTTCCGGCTGCGGATCTGGCCGGTCTCGGTCAGGCAAGTTACACCCTCAATGCGACCGCCACCAACGGGGTGGGCAACAGCGTGAGCAGCGCTGCGAACCTGCTGGTCGACACCTCGCTGCCGACCGTCACCATCAACACCGTGGCGGGCGATAACGTTATCAACGCGGCGGAAGTGGCGGCAGGCCAGACCCTGAGCGGTACCGTGGCGAATGCCGAAGCGGGCAACACCGTAACAGTGACCATTGGCGGCAACAGCTATACCGCAACGGTGCAGAACGATCTGAGCTGGTCCGTGAACGTGCCGTCTGATGTGCTGACCGCACTCGGCAACGGCAGCCTGAGCGTGACGGCAACCGTCACCAACGGCCACGGCAACACCGGCAGCGGCGAGCGTGAGATCGCGATAGACGCTAACCTGCCGGGCCTGCGCGTGAACACCGTGGCGGGCGACGACGTGGTCAACAGCATTGAGCATGCGCAGAACCTGATCGTCACCGGCTCCAGCGACGGGCTGGCGGCGGGCACGGCGCTGACCGTTACCGTGAACGGCAAAGACTATGCGGCGACGGTGCTGGCGGACGGCACCTGGAGCGCGGCGGTTCCGTCTGCGGACGTGAGCGCGTGGCCGGAAGGCACAGTAAAAATCAGCGTCACCGGCGACAGCGCGGCGGGTAACCCGATCACCATCAGCCACGACGTGACCGTGGATCTGGCTACCGTTGCCATCAGCATCAACGCCATTGCCACCGACGACGTGATCAACGCGGCGGAGAAAGGTGCGGATCTGGTGCTGTCCGGCGCGACCACTAACGTGGAAGCCGGGCAGACCGTCACCCTGAGCCTGAACGGTAAAATCTACACCACTACTGTAGAAGCAGACGGCAACTGGACCTATACCGTGCCGGCTGCGGATCTGGCGGGCCTCAAGGACGGCGACGCCAGCCTGCAGGTGAGCGTCACCAACGTGAACGGCAACAGCGCCTCGGCGGGCCGCGAGTACAGCGTGGATGCCACCGCGCCATCCGTCACCATTAATACGATGGCGACTGACGACATCCTGAACGCCACGGAAGCGCAGTCTGACCTGACGGTTTCCGGCACCAGCACCGCCGAAGCGGGCCAGACCGTGACCGTGTCGCTGAACGGCAAAGACTACACCACAACCGTCAGCGCGAACGGCAGCTGGACGCTGAACGTTCCGGCAGCGGATCTGGCGTCGCTCAGCGACGGCAGCGTCACCGTGACCGCGAGCGTAAGCGACAAGGCGGGCAACCCGGCATCCGTAAACCATAACCTGACGGTGGACGTGACCGTACCTGCGGTGACCATCAACACCGTGGCGGGCGATGACGTGATCAACCTCGCCGAGCACGCGCAGGCGCAAATCATCAGCGGCACCGCCACCGGCGCAGCAGCGGGCGATAAGGTCACCGTCACGATTGGCGGCCAGACGTACACTACCGTGCTGGACGCGGCGGGGAACTGGAGCGTGGGCGTTCCGGCCAGCGTGATTTCCGGCCTCAGCGACGGCACCGTGACCGTCACTGCGTCTGTTACCGACGCGGCGGGCAACACCGGCAGCGGCAGCCATAACGTCACCGTGGACACCGGGCTGCCGTCCGTGGGCTTCAACGCCATCAGCGGCGATAACGTCCTGAACGCGGTGGAAAAAGGTCAGGAACTAAGCGTCAGCGGCACCAGCGCCAACCTCGCGGAAGGCACCCTGGTGACCGTGACCCTCAACGGAAAAAGCTACACTGCAACGACCGCCGCAGACGGCACCTGGAGCCTGACGGTTCCGGCGGCGGATCTGGCGGGTCTGGGCGAAGCGAATTACACCCTGAGCGCAGCCGCGACCAACGGCGTGGGCAATAGCGTCAGCAATACGGCGAACCTGCTGGTCGACACCGCGCTGCCGACCGTCACCATCAACACCGTGGCGGGTGATAACGTCATCAACGCGGCAGAAGTGGCGGCAGGCCAGACCATCACCGGTAAGGTGGCGAACGCGGAAGCCGGTAACACGGTGATGGTGAACATCGGCGGCAACAGCTACACCGCGACGGTGCAGAGCGATCTGACCTGGTCCGTGAGCGTGCCGGAATCCGTCCTGACGGCCTTGGGCAACGGCGATTTGACCGTGTCGGCGACCGTCACCAACGGCCACGGCAATACCGGCGCGGGCGAGCGCGAAATCGTTATAGACGCCAGCCTGCCGGGTCTGCGTATCAATACCGTGGCGGGCGATGATGTGATCAACAGCATCGAGCACGGACAGAACCTGATCGTCACCGGTTCCAGCGACGGGCTGGCGGCGGGCACCACGCTCACCGTGACCGTTAACGGCAAAACTTATGCGGCCTCCGTGCTGGCGAACGGTACCTGGAGCGCGGCGATCCCGGCAGCAGACGTGGGTGCCCTGGCAGCAGGCGCGGTGACCGTCACCGTGGCAGGCCAGAGCAGCGCGGGCAACCCGGTCTCCATCAGTCACGACGTCACCGTCGATCTGGCGGCCGTGGCGATCAGCATCGATGCGATCGCCACCGACGACGTGATTAACGCGGCGGAGAAAGGCGCGGATCTGGTGCTCTCGGGCAGCACCTCGAACGTGGAGGAAAACCAGACCGTCACAATCGCCTTCGGCGGCAAAACCTACACCGCGAAAGTGGATGCCGACGGCAACTGGACGGCCACCGTGCCTTCCGCGGATCTCGCGGGCCTGAAGGACGGCGACGCCAGCGTGCAGGTGAGCGTCACCAACGTGCACGGCAACAGCGCGACGGCAGGCCGCGAGTACAGCGTGGATGCGACCGCGCCGACCGTGACGATTGATACGGTGGCAGGTGATAACGTGATTAACGGCAGCGAAGCGGCTGCGGGCGTGGCCATCTCAGGCACCACCACGGCGGAAGCCGGGCAGACGGTCACCGTGACGCTGGGCGGCAAGAGCTATACCGCTCAGGTGCAGCAGGGCGGTATCTGGAGCGTCAACGTGCCGGGCACCGACCTCTCCGCACTGGCCGATAATGGCTACACCGTGCAGGTCAGCGTGAGCGACGCCGCGGGCAACCCGGGCAGCGCGGGCAAAGCGATTACGCTTGATACTACACCGCCGTCCGTCAGCTTTAACGTCGTGGCGGGCGATGACGTCATCAACAGCGTGGAGCACGGGCAGGCGCAGATCGTGAGCGGCACGGCAACCGGCGCGAGCGTCGGCGATAAGCTGGTCATCACCATCGGTTCAAACCAGTACACCACCACCGTTGACGCCAGCGGCAACTGGAGCGTGGGCGTTCCGGCCAGCGTGATTTCTGCCCTGACCGACGGCACCGTGACCATTAGCGCGACCATTACCGACAGCGCGGGCAACAGCAGCACCCAGACTCACGATGTGGTGGTGAATACGGCTTCCGTGGCGCTGACGGTGAATACCCTCAGCGGTGACGACGTCATCAACGCGGCAGAAGCGGGTAGTGCGCTGGTGATTAACGGCTCCAGCGCCCAGTTCGCCAGCGGGACGCAGGTCACCGTGACGCTGAACGGCAAGACCTATACGGCCACCATCCAGAACGACGGCAGCTGGACGACCACCGTTCCGGCCGCAGACGTGGGTGCCCTGGCCGATGGCGCGAGCTATCAGGTATCCGTGTCGGCGCAGGACAGCGCGGGCAACAGCGCCTCGGCGACGCACGGCATCAGCGTGGATACCACCGCGCCTGTCGTGAGCATTGCGACACTGTCGGGTGACGACATGCTGAACGCGCTGGAAGCGCAGCAGCCGCTGACGGTACACGGATCGTCCAGCGCGGAGGCGGGCCAGACCGTCACCGTGACGCTGGGCGGCAAAACCTACACTGCGCTTGTCGGCAGCGACGGCACCTGGACGCTCGATGTGCCGGCGGCAGATCTGGCTATTCTGAGCCAGGGGGCGCTGACGGTCACCGCGTCGGTCAACGACAAAGCCGGTAACGGCGGCCAGACCACGCACACCTTAACGGTGGATACCGCTGCGCCGACCGTGACCATCAGCACCGTGGCGGATGACGATATCGTCAACAACGCGGAGCAGCTGGCGGGTCAGACCATCCGCGGCACCACCACGGCAGAACAGGGCCAGACGGTGACCGTTTCCTTCAGCGGGCACAGCTATCAGGCGACCGTCGGGGCGGACGGAACGTGGTCGGTCTTCGTGCCGGGGCGTGATTTCCTCGGCCTGAGCGACGGGGATTACACCATTACCGCGTCGGTAAGCGACAGGGCGGGCAACCCGGGCAGCGCCACGCACGACGTGACGCTGAACGGCGATGTCCCAATCATCACCATTAACACTTTTGCGCAGGACGATATCGTCAACGCGGCCGAACACGGCACGCCGCTGGTCGTCAGCGGCACCACCGACGCGCCTGCGGGCCAGACGGTGACCATCACCCTGAACGGCAAAACCTACGCGGCGACCGTGCAGAATGACGGCACCTGGAGCTACACGGTGGGCAGCGCAGACGTCACCGCGCTGGCAGACGGCGGTTCGTACGTGATTAAGGCGCAGGTCAGCAACGCCATCGGCAACAGCGCCAGCGATAACCACACCGTCACCGTCGATCTCACCGCGCCGTCGATGGGCATCAGCATTGATTCGCTGCAAAACGACACCGGCCTGAGCGCGACGGATTTCATCACCAACGATAAGCAGGTAGTGGTCAACGGCTCCCTGACCGCGCAGCTCGGCAATAACGAGAAGGCGCAGATCAGCCTCGACGGCGGCACCACCTGGATTGACCTGACGGTGACTGGCACCACGTGGCGCTACACCGATGGCCGCACCCTGACGGACGGTACGTATCAGTACCAGGTGCGGGTGATCGATAGCGCGGGCAACGTGGGGGCAACGGACAGCCAGGACGTGGTAATTGATCTGACGAAGCCTGCGGCAACGACCATTACCGTGGATTCCGTCACCCAGGATACCGGCCTGTCCGGCAGCGACTTTATCACCAGCGACAACCAGATCAGCCTGAAAGGGACGCTCGGCGCGGCGCTGGGCAGCGGCGACCACGCGCAGATCAGCCTCGACGGCGGCGTCACCTGGACCGACGTCAGCGTGAGCGGCCTGACCTGGACCTACGTGGACGGTCGTACGCTGGCCGACGGGGATTACAACTACCAGCTGCGCGTGATTGACGACGCGGGCAACATCAGCGCCACCGCCAGCCAGGTCGTGACGATTGATACGGTTGCGCCGGACGCCAGCAAAACGATCGCTATCGACAGCATCAGCGACGATACCGGCCTGAGCAGCAGCGACTTTATCACCAACGATACGTCCCTGACGCTGCACGGCTCGCTCGGCGCGACGCTGGCCGACGGCGAGTATGCCCAGATCAGCATCGACGGCGGCGTCACCTGGCAGAACGTAATCGTCACCGGCAACAGCTGGTACTACGTGGACGGACGTACGCTGGGTAACCAGACCTATGACTACTACGTGCGCGTGGTGGATGCGGCGGGCAACGTGGGCGCCAGCGCCCATCAGCAGGTGACCGTCGATACGGTCGCCCCGGATGCGGCGATTACGGTGACGGTGGATAACATCACCGTGGATACTGGCTTCGACAATAACGACTTCCTGACCAGTTCGACCTCGTACACCCTGCATGGCACGCTTGGCGCAGAGTTAGGGGCGGGTGAGTACGTGCAGGTGAGCATGGACGGCGGCAGCACCTGGGTGTATGCCACGGTAAGCGGTACCCAGTGGCGCTATAACGACACGCGCACCCTGGCCGACGGCGATTACAGCTATCAGGTGCGGGTAGTCGATCAGGCGGGCAACGTTGGTGCTACTACCACCCAGACCGTGACGGTAGATACCCAGGCGCCGCAGTACGGCATCACCATTGACAGCATCAGCGAAGATACCGGCCAGTCCGGGAGTGATTTCATCACTATGGACACCACCCTGACCATCAACGGCTCGCTGGGCAGCGCGCTGGCGAGCGACGAACGGGTGCAGATCAGCCTCGACGGCGGAAACACCTGGATTGATGCCACGGTCATCAACCAGCGCTGGAGCTACACCGATACCCGCGTTCTGCCTGACGGAGACTACACCTGGCAGGTGCGGATTATCGACCAGGCGGGCAATGTCGGCTCCACCGCCTCTCAGGTGGTGACGGTGGACACCACGCCGCCAGCTACGGTAGGCACGGTAGTGAGCTATACCGACGGTGAAGGCGAGCGTCAGGGCACCTTTGGCAGCGCGGTGGCCACGGACGATAACGCGCCGCTGATCAACGGTACGCTCAACCGCGCCCCTGAAGACGGCGAGATCGTCCAGCTATACCGCGACGGCGTTCTGCTCGGTCAGGTGACCATGAACGGCAGCGCAAGCTGGTCCTTCCAGGATAACGGCCTGAGCGATGGCAACCACACGTACATTGTGCGCGTGACCGACAAAGCCGGTAACTACACGGAATCGGACGGCTTCGTGCTGAACGTTGATACCAGTATCCCGACCACCACGGCGGCGATTACCGCCCAGACCACGTCGGATACCACCCCAATCGTCAGCGGTACCGTCTCCGCCGACCTGGTGAACGGTGAATACCTGGTGGTGACGGTGAACGGGAAAACCTACACCTCCCAGACGGGTGGTGCCGTGGTAGTCGACCCGGATCACAATACCTGGTACCTGCAGATCCCGGACGGCGATGCCCTGAGCGTGGCGGGCTACAGCGTGACGGCGCAGGTGAAGAGCAGCGCGGGTAACGGCAATACCACCGGTACGGCGACCGGCAGCCTGGTGATTGATACCACCACGGTGAATACCGACTGGGCGACCACGGCGGGGAACAGCAACAACTCCACCATGACCTTCGGCATGAACAGCAGCGGTCTGTGGAATATCATTGCGAACACTCAGGCTTACTCCAGCAGCGATAGCTCGATCTATGCCGGCAATACGCTGACCAACACCCGCGGCTACTACGTGGTGAGCCAGACCGCCGCCGACTTTGACCGTAACGGCACGCAGGATATCTTCGCGACCGAGAATACCTACGCCGGGTCTACTCAGGTGATGTGGACCTACGATGGCAGCACCTATAACGCCAGCCAGCTGGCGATGGGGACCACCATCTGGTACGGCGGCGTGATTGCGTACGATAAAACCGGCGATGGCTATCTGGATCTGGCTTACGGCGATGCCGGTATGGACTCACTGACCTACCTGGTGAACAACAACGGCGTTCTGTCGCCGGACGGCACCGGCGGGGAGGGCGGTTTCTACGGTCAGTTCGATTCCGGACGTGAAATCTCCGGCGTCGACCTGAACAACGACGGTACGGTGGATATCGTTCAGCACACCAACCGCAGTGGCGCGTACTCGTTAACCGTGATCAACAACAACGGCAACGGCACGCTCTCCATCGGCCAGAACCTGACCAACGTGTTTGTGGTAAACGCCGCGAATACCACCACGGCGGCGTCCATGACGTGGGCGAATTCAACGGCGATGGCTACATGGATCTGTACCTGGGCAGCAGCTACAACAACAACGGCGGGGTGATCTACTACAACGACGGTACCGGGAAGCTCTCAACCACCAAGAGCGCGGTGGAAGCCTCTAACGCCACGGCGGGGTATCTGTCGGTGGCGGTGGACTGGAACGGGGACGGGCAGATGGACATCATCAAGCTCAGCACCTACGGCGGTTCACAGACGGCGACGCTGTTCACCAACAACGGCTACGGTTCCAGCTGGACCGCCAGCCAGCTTAAAACTGGCCTGGCCTACGCCACCGGCGTGGCGGCAGTGGACTACAACTGGGACGGCGCGAAGGATCTGCTGGTGTCGCAGCAGAACGGCAAGGTGGTGCTGGTGCAAAACAGCGCCAAAATTGCTGACGGTACCGCGATGCACCTGCACATTGTCGACAGCGAGGGCATCAACGCCTTCTACGGCAACACGGTCAATCTGTACAACGCCGCGGGCGTGTTGGTGGCGTCGCAGATCATTAACGCCCAGTCAGGTATTGGTTCGAACGATACCTCTGCGCTGGTGAGCTTCTACGGGCTGGATCCGAATGAAACCTATTCGGCCGAGATCCTGAAGATTACCAACGGCGTGTCGGATAACGTCACCTGGAGCGGTCTGGAGGCGGGCAACGGCAAAGAGGGCTACGTCCTGACGGCCGAAGCGGCCACCGGCGGCCACAGCGGGACCCTCACCGGGACCGGGTATAACGACACCTTTATCGCAGAGGATGGCACCTATACCTACAACGGCTCCGGCGGCTGGAATACCCATTCCGACTACGACACCTGGAGCAACACCGGCGGGATGGACGTGGTGGATTACCGCAATGCGACCTCCGGCGTAACCGTTGATTTGCGTCTCTCTACCGCGCAGGACACCGGGTTCGGTACGTCACGACTGCTCAACATTGAGGGCATCAACGGCTCGAACTTCGACGACGTCATTACCGGCAACAGCGGTGATAACCAGTTCGAAGGCCGAGGCGGGAATGACACCTTCAATATCGGCAGCGGCGGTCACGATACGTTGCTCTACAAGCTGATCAACGCGTCGGACGCGTCGGACGCGACGGGCGGTAACGGTCACGACGTGGTGAACGGCTTCACCGTCGGCACCTGGGAAGGGACCGCGGACACGGATCGTATTGACCTGCGCGATCTGCTCTCTGGCAGCGGCTATACCGGCACGGGCTCGGCGAGCTACGTGAACGGCGTGGCCACGCTGGACAGCAGCGCGGGCAACATCACCGATTACGTCCGCGTGGTGCAGAACGGCAGCAATACCGAAATCCAGGTGGATCTGGACGGTACCGGCGGCCAGTTCTCGCCAACCACCCTGGTGACGCTGAACGGCGTGCAGACGGACCTGGCGACGCTGCTGGCGAATCATCAGCTGTTAATTGCGTAAACCAACGCCGCGGGGAGCAATCCTCGCGGCCTTTTGGCGTTTCTTTACACGAATGGCGTTAACCCGGAGATTATGAAGACACATCCACAGTACGAACCCTGGCTGCAGGGCATGCTCATCATCGCGAAGCACTACCGGCTGGACTTTTCGGTGGAGCACGTTCGGGTCACGATTAATCATGAAAGCCAGTCGCCGCGCCAGCTGGTGCTGGAGGAGATGGCGCGCCAGCTTGGGCTGGGGATGCGTGTGGTGGCGGCGGAAGCGGCATCCCTCGATCCTTGGCGCCTGCCGCTGCTGGCAGAATTCACCGGCGGGCAGATTGCGGTGATCAACCGCATGGACAACGAAGGCAACGTCAGCCTGCAGTTCAGCGGCGACGGCGGCCTGGAGACGACGCTGACGCGCGAGGCGCTCGGGTCGCGATTAAAGGGCCTGATGGTGCTGCGCCCGCTCGAGTCCACGCCGGATGCCCGCGTGGATGATTACATCAAACCCTATGAGAAAAACTGGTTCTGGCAGCTGGCGCTGAAGGACTGGCGACGCTACGGCGACATTATGCTGGTGGCGCTGGTCGCCAACGTGCTGGCGCTTTCCGGCATGGTCTTCTCCATGCAGGTCTACGACAGGGTGGTACCGTCGCAGTCAGAAGCCACGCTGTGGGTGCTGTTCGGCGGCGTGATGATTGCCATCGTGTTCGAATTCATCATGCGCATGCTGCGCGTGCACATTTCTGACGTGGTGGGGAAGCGCGCCGATCTGCGCATCTCTGAACGCGTCTTTGCCCACGCGCTGCGGATTAAAAACGGCGCACGCTCAAAATCAACCGGATCGTTTATCGCGCAGATCCGCGAGCTGGAGTCGGTGCGCGAGCTGATCACCTCGACGACCATTGCGGCCCTCTCCGATCTGCCGTTCTTCCTGCTGTTCGTCTTCATTCTGTGGATGATTGGCGGTCCGCTGGTGCTGGTGGTCCTGCTCGCCGTGCCGCTGTTGCTTATTCCTGGCCTGCTGGTGCAGCGCCCGCTGGGGAAACTCTCCAGCGAAGGGATGCGTGAATCCGCCATTCGTAACGCCACGCTGGTGGAAGCGGTGCAGGGCATTGAAGACATCAAGCTGATGCGCGCCGAGCAGCGTTTCCAGAACCAGTGGAATAACACCAACGACGTCGCCGCCAGCGTCGGCATGAAGCAGCGCTGGCTGACGGGCCTGCTGCTCACCTGGACGCAGGAGGTGCAGTCCATTGTTTACGCGGTGGTGCTGCTGGTGGGCTGCTATCTGGTCATCAGCGGCGACATGACCACCGGTGCGCTGGTGGGCACCTCGATTCTGGCGTCGCGGACCATTGCGCCGCTGTCGCAGATCTCAGGCGTGCTCTCGCGCTGGCAGTCGGCAAAAGTGGCCCGCAAGGGGCTGGACGACCTGATGCAGCGGCCGATTGACGATCCGCAGCACGGCAAGAAGGTGCACAAAGCCCACCTGCGCGGCGACTATGCGCTTGAGGACGTCGGGTTTTATTACGACGAGGAAGAGAAACTCACCGTGCTCAACATCAGCAAGCTGCAGATCCGCGCCGGAGAACGCGTGGCGGTGCTCGGGCGCAATGGCTCCGGCAAAAGCACGCTCCTACAGCTTCTGGCGGGCATGCAGGAGCCGCAGCAGGGCAGCATTCTGCTGGACGATATTGCCCTTAATCATCTCGACCCGGCCGACGTGCGTCGCGACATGCAGCTGCTGAGCCAGCAGGCCCGTCTGTTCTTTGGCTCCGTGCGGGACAACATCCTGATGGGCAACCCGCTGGCGACCGACGATGAGATTCACCAGGCGCTGGTCAACAGCGGCGCGCTGGAGTTTGTGCGCAAACAGAAAATGGGGCTGAACACTATCATCAACGAGGGCGGAACGGGACTCTCAGGCGGACAGCGTCAGGCGCTGCTGCTGGCGCGCGCCCTGATCACCTCGCCGACTATTCTGCTGCTGGACGAGCCTACCGCCTGGCTGGACGAAATGAGCGAGAAGCAGTTTATTCAGCATCTTCACACATGGCTGGGTAAGCGCCGGACGCTGGTGGTGGCGACGCATCGCCTGCCGATTCTGGACCTGGTCGACCGCATCATCGTGCTGGAAAACGGCAAGGTGGTGATGGACGGCCCGCGCGACGCCATCCTGCACCAGCACGGCATGGCGCCGCAAAAGACAACACAGCGCACCGTGACCATGAAACCGGCGGCGGTTGCAGAGGAGGGCGCGGCATGAATGATTTCTCCCGTTTTAATAGCCGACTGAAAGAGCCGCGCCTTCCGTGCGCCACGCTGGTGGCATGGTCGCTGTTCGCCCTGCTGGCGGCGTTTATCGCCTGGGCGAGCCTGTTCCATCTTGATGAGGTGACGACCGGCAGCGGTAAGGTGATACCGTCTTCTCATGAGCAGGTCATCCAGTCCCTGGAAGGCGGCATTATCCACAGCCTGATGGTGCGCGAAGGCGACATCGTCGAGCGCGGCCAGCAGCTCGCGCAGCTTGATCGGACAAAAACCGAGTCGAGCGTGCTGGAGAGCGAGTCGCGTCTGAATGCGGCGCTGGCCACGGCGGCACGCCTGAAGGCCGAAGTTAACGACACGGAGCTGACGTTTCCCGAGGAGCTGGATGACGACGTTGAGCTGGTTAAGCAGGAAACGGCGCTCTATCAGTCCCGTCGCGAGAGCCTTGAAAAGGGGCTGGCTGGTTTACGTCAGGGTGCCGAGCTGGTGCAACGCGAGCTGTCGTTGACCCGTCCGCTGGTGACCCAGGGGGCGGCCAGCAAGGTGGAGGTGCTGCGTCTTGAGCGTCAAAAAAATGAGCTTGAGAATAAAATTACCGAGATGAAAAACCAGTATTACGTCCGCGCCCGTGAAGAGCTGGCGAAAGCCAATGCGGAGATTGAAGCCCAGCGTTCGGTGATGAAGGGTCGGGAAGACTCCCTGACCCGACTGACCTTCAATGCGCCGGTTCGCGGGATTGTGAAGGATATTGACGTCACGACCGTGGGCGGCGTCATCCCGCCGAACGGCAAGCTGATGAGTCTGGTTCCGCTTGACGATCAGATGGTGATTGAGGCGAAAATTTCGCCGCGCGATGTGGCGTTTATCCATCCCGGCCAGAAGGCGCTGGTGAAAGTGACGGCCTATGACTACTCCATTTACGGCGGGCTGGAAGGGGAAGTGACCATGATTTCGCCGGACACCCTGCAGGATGAGGTGAAAAGAGATGTTTATTACTATCGCGTCTATATTCGTACCGACAGTAACCATCTGACCAATAAGCAAGGTCAGGAATTCCCGGTCTTTCCGGGCATGATTGCTACCGTAGACATTAAAACCGGCAGCAAAACCATTCTGGATTATCTGTTGAAACCGCTGAATAAGGCAAAAGAGGCGCTGCGGGAGCGATAGGAGAAGGGCGTTCGGAACACCGAACGCCTGGTGAATTATACGGTTGACGTCACGTTGTGAGGGTGGCGTCGCTCTTTAGGAACCACGTTGATGTAATGCGTGACATACGCAAAATATAATCCGGCATAATTTTCGACGAGTTCGATAAACGCCGGATAGACCGACAGTCGACCATCACCCCGATCTTTAAGATAGCCCGCTTCTTGAGCTGATTTGATAATCCGGTTGACGTGGATGCGCGATACAAAAAATTCTTTTGCGAGCGTGCTGGCTGAATAGTCAATAACGGCACCATGGGCGGATTTGTTTTTCATAGCCTGCAGGTAAAGATAAAGCATAATCATACGGCCACCATCTTTATCAATAAATAATCCTACTTCAGGCAAAACCTTTCTGAACGTTAATCCCCGAAAAAGATATTCTGCCGCGCGGCGGAAGAAGTTGCTCCTCAAAATATCATTATCCAGCAGGTTTACATTAATATTGAATGTCGGATAAAGAATGCTGACGGGCAAAAAAGCGCCGGACATATATCGCTTAAGTTCATTCAGGCCTTTTTCGGTTGGCGCGATTCTCGTCTTTCGTCTGTCTTCCGTACAGCGCCAGGTCCTGATGCGCCCGGTGGTTCTGAGTATCGTAATGATCGCAATAACGCTGTTGGGGCTGGCTATCTTATAGCGAGAACATAACTCTTTAATTTCAGAAACTGACTCGGCCTGATTGCCAAAAATAAAACAACACATGGAGAGGATAATGTTGAACCGTGATTCCTGTAGCATTGTCTTGTAGAACAAAGGTTGTTTTTTGTAGATGGTGTCATTAATTGTGTAGTGCTCTAATATTGCCTCACCGAATCGTGGATTGCTCTTTATGACATCCCTTCGATGTAGCAAGGCCCTGGATGAGATATGATTATCCATAGCATTTTTCTCGTATTTGAATGAGCCGATAGATGAAGTGTCCAGTCTTCTTTTTCGGAATTTTCATTATACCCTGAGAATAAAACATTTGCCGTGGTTATTTGAAAAGAAAAGTATAGTTAAACGTTTGTGATTAACGCAAAGATGTTCCGGTGAATTAGGCTGATAACAGTTTCTTAACCCTGGGTGCTACGGTAAAATTATACTACGCAACAGATGCAATAGATTTTACGCATACTCAAACAGAAATGGCGCTTTGGTGCCCAGGAGCAGGTTATGACCCAAAAAATGTCTCTCAAAAATGGGGTTTGCGATGAACATAAATTTGTCATCTCAGCCTGCGGCTTCACATTTCAGGGGTATTGTTCGATCCTCAATAAGTACGGGATCCACGCTTCCCAAATTCACTTTAACGGAGATGAGGCATCCCAACAGGATGTTGAAAATATCCTTAAAAATCAGGATGCCCATATCGTGGTGTTCCTCGGGAAAGGTGTCGTCAATCTCCTGGAAAGCCTGAAGCGACTGGCCTCGGTACTCAATGCACTCCCCGTTATTCGGCATGTCACCCTGTATGGTGATATTCCTGACGGCTGGCTGTACCGCACGCTGGGCAGTCTTTTAAATAACAGTTATCAATTATCATTGATTCGCGTAGCCAGCGTTTCGGATGTAGTAGGCTGTTTTAATACCCATTACAAAAGCTTTAAGGATCGTTCCCGCGTATTACGCGAACGCTACATGGATATTGGCTCTGAAGAAAATCTAAAGTGGTTAACAAGAAGAGAGATTGACGTTTTATTAAATTTCTATCGTGGTATGTCCGTAAAGGAAATGTGCGATAGAATGGGGTTGTCGAATAAAACGGTTTATACCCACCGAAAGGAAGGCGTGCTTAAATTACGTTTAATTAAGCGCTGGTTACACGATTCGCACAATTTTAAAGCAGATAAACCTGATAAACACCTGCGTCAAAAAGTGGGGTTCACGGAAAAAGAAGCCGAAATTTTTAATGCGTTACGTAATCGGGAAATATTCCCGGCATATCAGATTATTACCGATCGAGATAAAAAAGGGGTTGGGTTTGAAATCCTGATTTGCTGGAATAAAAACGGTAAAATTGTCAAGCCTGCCAGTTTTTTAACGGATGTTTCCAGTCATGAAATCTGGCTGAAAATTACGGCGTTGGTCATCCATGCCGCCGTTTCAGGTATTAATAAGTATAACGGGAAATACTATTTTTCAGTGAATATTCCGCCTCGTCTGGCGTCCGGAAATGCTTTGCCTGATATGGCACGGAAAGCCATCGGCATGCTGCTCAAACCGCAGTGGGCCGAAAAGCTGGTTTTTGAATTTGCAGAAGATATTGACGTGACGAAGGACAAAAGGATCCCTGAAACCATGCGGCATTTACGCAATACGGGGTGTCGATTGTTCCTGGATGACTGCTTCTCTAACCATCAAACCATGTTCCCGGTGCGCCAGGTGCATTTCGATGGGCTTAAGCTGGATCGGGACATCGTTGAGCATTTTGTGGCAAACGACAATGACTATAATTTGATTAAAGCGATACAGGTTTACAGCGACATGACCGGAACGGACTGTATTGCAGAAGGGGTTGATAGTGAAGAAAAGTTTGAGAAATTAGTCGAGCTGGGCGTCAAGAACTTTCAGGGATATTATTTATCGCGCGCCGTGAAAGAGGAGGAGTTAGACCGCATGGTCAGATTGTTTAGTTAAGAAAAAATAAAGCCCCGAAGGGCCCTGGGTTATTTCCGGCCCAGCAACAAGCCGAGAACTATACCGATTGCACCCGCGGCAACGAGGCCGGTGAGGGGATTGTTTCTGACGGCTTCAGTGACATCGGAAACGGCATCGCTGGCCTGAGCGGCATATTTTTTAGCAGCACCTTTAACCTGATGTTTTGGTGAATCAACGAATTCACCAAACTGCTGCTGCGCTGAACCTGCAAGTTCATCAAATTTATTTTTTGCTTTGTCTTCAGCAAACTGGGTGTTTTTATCAGTACCGAAATCAGACATTTTTGCCTCCTTTTGTTGATAGTTAAAGGATAGCTGCTCTTTGTGGATACGGCAGACGAAAGGCTAAATTCGGCACCTGAAAGGGCGGTTTTCGGATATATCTCTATACCCGGAACCCGTTATTTCTCATTGTCATCCTGACCGTAAAACAGTTTCCCAATGCGGATCAGCGGGCGGCCCTGTGACTTACGGTGCAGGTTACTGTCCCTGAGCGAATAAACGCAGCCGCAGTATTCCTGCTGGTAAAATTGTTCCCGCTTGCTGATCTCAATCATGCGCGAGGAGCCGCCCTGTTTACGCCAGTTATAGTCCCAGTACACCATACCCGGATAGCGCGCCGCCGCACGCTGGCCGCAGTCATTTATCTGCTGCATGTTCTTCCAGCGGGAGATCCCCAGCGAGCTGCTGATGACGCTGAATCCATTTTCTGCCGCATAGAGCGCCGTACGCTCGAAACGCATATCGAAGCACATGGTGCAGCGGACGCCGCGCTCGGGTTCCCATTCCATACCTTTTGCGCGCTCAAACCAGTTATCGGTGTCGTAATCGGCATCAACAAACGGCACGCCGTGCTTTTCCGCAAAGCGAATATTCTCCTCCTTACGAATGAGGTATTCCTTTTGCGGATGGATATTGGGGTTATAGAAGAAAATGGTGTACTCAATGCCCGACGCCTGAATAGCCTCCATCACTTCACCGGAGCAGGGGGCGCAGCAGGAGTGCAGCAGCAGTTTGTCAGCGCCGTTTGGCAGGGTGAGTTGAGGGCGGATAAATGGGGCTGTCGTCATGGCGTTCTGCACTATGTTTATGAAATTTATGGAAGGGTAGCATAAATTCATAATCTGTTGAGACGGGATCGACGCAGGAAAGCGCGATCCCGCGGGGCGGGATCTTCTCGGGTATGACGTGCCGCTATTCGGCAAATTTGAGCAACGCTTCTCCGTCAAGACGGTAGCGCACCCATTCGGACTGCGGCAGCGCGCCAATGCTCAGATAAAAATCGATGGCGGGCTGGTTCCAGTCCAGCACGCTCCATTCAAGGCGACCGCACTGCCGTTGTACGGCGAGCTGGGCGATATGTTTCAGCAGTGTTTTTCCCGCCCCCAGGCCGCGATAAGCTGGGGAAACATACAGATCTTCCATATAAATCCCGTTGCGGCCAAGCCAGGTTGAATAGCTGGTGAAGAACACGGCGTAGCCGGCGATCTTGCCTTCACACTCCGCGATCAGCGCTTCGGTCTTAGTGCCTGCGCCAAAGAGCGTTTCCCGGATCTCCTCCGGTGTGGTAACCACTTCTTCCGGGGCTTTTTCATACACCGCCAGCTCGTAAATCATGGCGTAAATGGCTGCCGCATCTTCGGGGCGTGCCTGACGAAGGGTGATGCTCATTGTTTTTCCTGCTTTTTAGCGTGCGTCTTGATTGATGGCGTTAAGCATACGGCGTATTGTCTGAAGAATTAAGTGCAATGAAATCAACAAATGATGAATATTATGCATCCGGCCCTGCGACGTCTTGATTTAAACCTGCTGCCCGTTTTCGACGCGATTTACCGCCACCGCTCCGTTCGCCTGGCCGCTGACGAGCTGGCGATGAGCACATCCGCGCTCAGCCATGCGCTGTCGCATCTGCGTGCCACCCTGAATGACCCGCTGTTTTTCCGCGAAGGGCACCGCATGTCCCCCAGCGTGTATGCCTCTCAGCTTGCGCCTTCCATTGCTTCCGCACTGTCGTTCCTGAATCATGAGCTGACTCCGCAGCCGGAGTTTGATGCAGCCAGCAGTTCGGAGTGCTTACAAATTGCGATAACGGACTTTACCGCGCTGTGCATTTTCCCGGTGCTGATGCACAAACTGCAGCTTGCGGCCCCGGGCTTGCGTTTCGAATTGCGCTATCTGCCGCACAGCCCGGCGCTGACGGAACTGCTGGCGGGCGAGGTGGATCTGGCGCTGGGGTTCAGCACTCAGGATGATATCCGGCACCCGGAGCTGGAAGAGATCGACTGGTTTGAAGATGAGTATGTGGTCATCAGCAACGCGCGCCGGACGCGTCTGACGCTGGAGGAATATCTCGCGGCCCGACACCTGGTGGTGACGCCATGGAATGAGAAGCAGGGCGTTCTGGACGTGCGGCTGGAACAACTGGGCTATACCCGACAAATCGCGATCAAAACGCCGTCGATGCTCAGCGCACCGTTTATCGTAGCGGAAAGCGACCTGCTGATGGCGATCCCCCGCTATGCCGCGGAGAAGCTGATTAAGACAGCGGATCTCAGGATTTTTGCGTTACCGTTTCCGATACGCACGTTTGAAGTGAAAATTTACTCGCATAAACGCAGCGGCCAGCGGGGCGCGACCCGCTGGCTGAAGGAGGAACTGCAGATGCTGGCGCAGGCTGTCAGGGGACGGTAGGCTATTTGTTAGCGGACAGCCCAGCCCGCGCTTTAATATAGAGCAGAGCGAGTCTGTCCATAGAAGCTTAGGTCCTGAAGATTTTATTCATCCAGTAACGGTTTTCGATTATCTTTCGCTGGCTCTGGCTTGAGTTTTTCAACGGGAATACTGCACATGCTTTCCGCTATTATCCCAAAAAGAGAGTCTTTCGGGTAACTTTCCCATTGTCCCACATCCTGTGTCACATGTACGACATCGCCTTCCGCGAACGGTTTCGAAAAATAGGTTCGCGCCATAACGGCACGCTGGTTTTTGTCGCAGTTAATCACGTCGATTGCCCGTGAGCTCGCTATGTAGACGGGAGGATTTTTTATAATGAGTGTCTGCTCGGCGTAGTTATTGATGAAATAAAAGCGGCGTAAGCGGTCGTTACCCTGATAAGTTGAAATCACCCGAAAATCGATATACGAAGCAATTTTCTTATCTTCAAGGATTTTTATGACGCCTGCCGGTGGCTTGGGGGTGGACTGGGGCTGGGGTTTACTTGTCCCGGTACAACCTGTCAGCATAAGTAATACCAGCCATGTTAGCTTTTTCATTTCGCATCCCCTGCGGATAAATCAGGCCGTAATGTCGTCAGCATGTCAGGCGTTACATTTCCCTGAACGGTACAGAGCAATAATGTCCCGTCTTTACCTTTGCTGAGCATTAACAGCTTTTCGGTACTTTCTTTTGCCGGAGCAATACCTGACACCGCCTGCGCGTTGTCTTCCCAGTCACTGTTTGGGTTGATTTTAATCATCGTCTGAGAAACATAATCATCTCCCGCCTTTTTCCAGGATAAATGATCAAGTCTGGACATCACTTCTTCTTGCGACTCTTTGAAAATGAGTCCCCAGTAATAGTACTTACCGTAATTGATTTCATCGAGATTGCTGGTTTGCAGGTAATATCCCGATACCGTCAGATTTAATTCCTGCAGCGGTTGAGCAAACCAGATGGTGCGATTGCCGTCTTCAGGGGCTTTGAACCAGGCCTGCGAATGCTTGTTGAGCGTTAAGGGGGCTACGCGGCTGAGTTTGGCTCGCTGATGATAAATCTCGTTGAAAAAGGTTGAGTCGCAGCGGGTCAACGTTTGTGTCAACGTGCTGGCGTGAACCGTGGGTGTGGCTACAGCCATACCTGCTATGAGCCCAATGGAGGAGATGAGTTTACGCATGTAATATCCCTATATTAAAAAAAGACCCTGTTTTTATCGGCTTATCAGGATGAGACTTTACGCTTTTTTAATTTGCTTCGTTGTCTGGCGTATTCAATGCCTCCCCCGAGTTTTGTACAAAACCTCAACCCTCTCATCTTTAGGTTTACACAGCGGTAACAAAATAGGTACCATACCCCCCTATAGTATCAGGAGGGCGTATGCCGCATTCACCCGAAGATAAAAAACGTATTCTTACCCGCGTCCGCCGCATTCGGGGCCAGGTTGATGCCCTTGAACGCGCGCTGGAGTCGGGCGACCCCTGTCTGGCCATCCTGCAGCAAATTGCCGCCGTGCGCGGGGCTGCCAATGGCCTGATGGGCGAAATGGTTGAAATTCACCTCAAAGATGAGCTGGTAGCGGGGGACACCACGCCGGATCAGCGTGCCGTTCGCATGGCGGAAGTCGGCCATTTACTGCGCTCTTATCTAAAATAAATCCACATACCTGACAAGAAGGGAAGACATATGAAATCTCGCGCTGCAGTTGCATTTGGCCCCGGCCAGCCGCTCAAAATCGTTGAAATTGACGTGGCACCGCCGAAGAAAGGCGAAGTGCTGATCAAAATCACCCATACCGGCGTATGTCATACCGATGCGTTTACGCTCTCGGGCGACGACCCGGAAGGCGTCTTCCCAGCGGTGCTCGGCCATGAAGGCGGCGGGATTGTGGTAGAAGTGGGCGAGGGCGTGACCAGCCTGAAGCCGGGCGATCACGTGATCCCGTTGTACACCGCGGAATGCGGCGAGTGTAAGTTCTGTAAATCCGGCAAAACTAACCTCTGCCAGGCCGTTCGCGCCACCCAGGGGAAAGGGCTGATGCCCGACGGGACGACCCGTTTCTCGTACAACGGCGAGCCGGTTTATCACTACATGGGCACCAGCACCTTCAGCGAATACACCGTTTGCGCGGAGATCTCGCTGGCGAAGGTGAACCCTCAGGCGCCGCTGGATAAAGTCTGTCTGCTGGGCTGCGGCGTGACCACCGGTATTGGCGCGGTGCATAACACCGCAAAAGTCAAAGAGGGCGATACCGTGGCGGTGTTCGGTCTCGGCGGCATTGGTCTGGCGGTGATTCAGGGCGCGGTGCAGGCGAAGGCCGGTCGTATCATTGCGGTCGACACCAACCCGGAGAAATTCAGGCTGGCGGGTGAAATGGGTGCGACCGATTTCGTGAACCCGAAAGATCACGAGAAGCCGATTCAGGACGTCATCGTTGAGATGACCGACGGCGGCGTGGACTTCAGCTTCGAGTGTATCGGCAACGTCAACGT
>OKVX01000186.1_pt1 | contig 34990 bp, 29 predicted proteins | sample 1606941 | NCBI WGS metagenome assembly OKVX01 (sample SAMN03281016, study PRJEB24777) | human gut metagenome | isolation source: fecal sample PR161 from 1 month old female Malay infant, caesarean... | reverse complement strand
CTTTAGTCTCGCTTTCCTGCAACAGGAAATGTTTGCCTGGCTGCGCTTGTGGTGCCAGTGGGATACCCGGAGGCGTGGCAAAGGCTACCCCTCCGCGAATAAACTGATTAAAGGTGCCCGTTTTCACCACACCTCCGGTCAGGCCAAAGTCCAGCGAATAGCCGGAAGCCAGCCAGAACACGGAATTGTTTCGCACCAGATGCTGATAACGTTTGCTGATCCGCAGCCCAACCATTACGCGATCTGACAGGGAGCCGAGCATCAGGCCCGTGACGGTACCCACTTCAATCCCACGGAACAGAACGGGCGTGCCAATATTCAACGAACCGGCCTCCGGTGCTTCAACTACTACGTTCAAACCATCCAGATAACGGGAATCGGTGATTGTGGTTTCCTGTATTTCAAAGTCACGGCGCGCCTCGCCATGACCGGGTTCAACATTGATATAGGGCTGCAGGATGGTATCAAGATGCTCAACACCCGCCGCAGAGATTTGCGGTGTAACAACAGAAAAACGCGTGCCGCTACGGGCAAAGGTCTGCACATATTCAGGGTAGAGCACCCCGGTTGCCTGCACTTCGCTCTTGTCAGCAATGAGCTGGAGGTTCGAAATCTGTCCGATATCAATACCCAGATAGCGAATTGGCATACCTGCTGCCAGTTTTCCGGCATCATAGGCATGCAGGGTGATCTGACTCCCCACGGCGCGCGCAGCGGTCTCAGATGCGTAAAGGATACGTTTGTCGCCTTTGCGTGCGCTGGCACTGGCGCCGCTGAGATTATCGAAACTGATTGCTCCTTTCAGGGCACGAGACAATGGCGACGCCTGCACCGTCAGGCCGCTACCGTTCAATTGAACTTTCGCACCGCCTTCGGCCCAAAAAACGCTATTGCTGGTCAGCAGGGAGCGATACTCCGGCTTGATATGCACTTCGATATCAAACGCATCGGCCCGGGGACGCACGGTAATGATTTCACCCACTTCAAATTTACGGTAGAGCACGACTGAACCTGCCTGCACATCCGGCAGGGTATCTGCGGTCAGGGTCAGGGTGGTTGTCGGCAGATCGCTGAGGCTATTTTCCAGTGCTTTATCGAGATTAGCGAACAGCGGGTAAGTGGTTTTCATCTCGCCTTTGCTGCCAGGAAGAATGCGAATACCACCGCTAAGCCACTCGTTGGCGCTGGCGGCGAGAAACTCAACGCCATCAATGCCCATTTTGACGTCAATACGGCTGTTGACCACAAACTTGCTGTCACCGTGTACCAGTTCGCGGTATTGCGGGTCGATAGCCAGGGCAAACGAAACGCCTTTACTGGTTAAATTTCGCTCCAGTACCTGGCCGACTTGCACGCCATGCAAAATCAACGGTTGCCCTGCGTCAATACCATAGCTTTCCGGTGCGGTGAGCGTCAGTGTGATGACCCCGGGTTGCTGCAACAGATTTTTTGTTGCCGGAAGCACCACAAAATGATTACGAGGCTCGCCTTCACCGGGCACCAGCTCCAGCGTCGTGCCTGTTAGCAGCGAACTGACGTTTGGGTTATCAAGTGAAATTTTTGGGCTACGCATTTCGATACGCGTATTGTCACGCAATAAATTAACGACACCCGGATCCACCGTCATTTCGCCAGTTACTGCGCCACCGGGGTTGAGATTGAGTTTGGTCAACTGACCAACCTGCAGCCCCTGATACATCAGCGCTGTCGATCCTGCTTTCAGACCATCGCCGCCTGGGAGGTCGAGTTTGACCAGCACCCCGCGCTGGCTATGGGCGAGGTCTTCGTACAGACCGTACTCATCGTCCTGCGCCGCAGGCTGTGAGGAGTCCGGAGAGTCGAAAGCGATAGCCCCATTGACCAGCGCCGCGAGGCTTTCAAGCTCCACTTTTGCACCACTCAGGCTGACATCCGCTTTGACGCCGGAAATATTCCAGAAGCGGCTGCCTTTTTTCACCAGATTGGTAAAGCGGCGCTCTATCAGTACATCTATGGTGACGCCTTGTTTATTGTTATTGATGGAATAATCGTAAACGCGTCCGACCGGAATTTTCCGAAAATAGACCAGCGACCCGCTGTTAAGCGAACCCAGGTCCGGGGCGTGAAGATGGATCATCAGTTCGCCATTATTCAGGCGATATTTGGGTTGAGTGTCGAGCGCAGTGAAGTGTTCTTGCGGCTCACCTTTACCGGGCATCATACCGATATAGTTACCACCGACCAGTGCATCCAGCCCGGAAACGCCCGCCAGCGAGGCTTTTGGCGTGACAAGCCAGAATTGCGTCTCACTGCGCAAAGCATCTTTCATATTGGCTTTAATGCTGGCGCGTACTTCAATTTTTTTCAGGTCATCGCTCAGGCGAATATCCTGCACGGTGCCCACTTCAACACCCTGATAACGAATCGGTGTTCTGCCTGCGACAATGCCGTCCGCAGACATAAAATCGATGGTGATTGTATTACCGCGATCTTTATAGCTTCCCCAGACCAGCCAGCCTGCAATCAGCAGTGCGATGACCGGCAGCAGCCAGAAAGGTGAAATGCGGCGTTTTGTTTTTATACGCGCTTCAGTCGGCGAAGCGGGGGTTTCCTGACTCATGTGCATCCCAAAGTAAGCGGCTGTCCAGCCATTCCACAGCAAGAATAGTCAATATTACCGCTGCGCCGAAATAAAACGCAGCCGGTCCCATGGTAAAAGCAAGTAACTGGTCGCGGTTAATCAGTGACATTGTCAGTGAGATGACAAACAGATCGAGCATTGACCAACGCCCAATCCAGGTCACAAAGCGCAGAAGCAGGATGCGTGTACGTAACCCCTGTTCGAATTTGAAGTGGATGCTAAGAAGCAGTGTAAACAGCACGATAACTTTGGTAAATGGCACCAGAATACTGGCAATAAACACGACGCCTGCGACGGCGATATTGCTGTTAGCCAGTGACATAATACCGGACAAAATAGTGTCTTCCTGCCGTGCCCCATTGACGTAGACCACCGAGATGGGGAGCAGATTAGCCGGAAACAGAAATATCATCGAGGCGATAAGCGCAGCCCAACATTTTTGTACGCTCTGACGGCGGCGATAGCGCAGGGGGACATGGCATCGCGGGCAGCGACCTCGCGGGTCCGGGAAGCCGGTGAAGTGACAGCCGAGACAGATACGCAACTTTTCATCAGGACGTTTTGCTGGTCGCTGAGGGTAGAAACGCTCCCAGAGCTGCTCCACGTTCAAGTGAATCAGCGTCAGAATACTTAAAATCACCAGCGCAACAAAAGCGATAAGGCCTATACCGGGCTGCAGAAAGGCGTAATCCTGCACTTTGATCGAGGCAACGCCAATGCCCACCAGATAAATATCCAGCATTACCCACTCTTTTAGCTTTTCCAGCATCAGCAGAACCGGGCGAAGATTCATCCCCAGTATGTTACCGAACCATAAGTAGGCGATTGCGGCGACCAGAATCAGCGGGGCTCCTACGGTACAAAACAGCACCATGGCGGCAGTAAGCGGATCGCCCTGTGCGGTCATCTGCCAGATACCCTGGAGCAGGTTTGCGTCAATACGTACGCCGAGCAGGTAAAGATGAAGCAGCGGCTCGCTCCATGCGAATGGCATAAGCAGGATCATCGTTACGGCCATCGCCGCCAGGCGGGTTAATGACCAATCTCTCCCGTCGCGAATTTTCGCATCACAGCACGGACAGAATGCACTTTGGTGCGATTTCATGACCGGAAGGGCAAAAAGCGTATCGCATTGCGGACATCGCTGATAATGTGCGCGGGGCAAGGCGTCGCCGATGGCGTGGACGGCCATTTTTTTAGCAGGCGTTATCTGTCGGTTTTTCAGGGCCATTGCATGCATATGAATAAATCAGGAATAAATCTATCTTAACTCATGATGGGAACTTCTTGAGCATCAACGCATTTAATGCTTATTTTAATAGGCTAAACTGCATGACCGAAGTAAGACATAAAGTGATTGGATAATGAACAAAATAGAATTTTACGCGGATTTGAACCGTGACTTTCAGGCGTTAATGGCAGGTGAAACCAGTTTCTTAGCGACACTCGCTAACACCAGCGCGTTGCTTTTTGAGCGACTGAGCGATGTGAACTGGGCAGGTTTTTACCTCCTTGAAGGGGATACGCTGGTATTAGGACCCTTCCAGGGCAAGATTGCCTGCGTGCGTATTCCGGTTGGGCGTGGTGTTTGCGGTACTGCCGTGGCGCAAAATAGCGTGCAACGCGTGGACGATGTACATCAGTTCTCAGGGCATATTGCCTGCGATGCTGCCAGTAATGCCGAAATCGTACTGCCCATTACCCTGAATAATCAGGTTATTGGCGTACTTGATATCGACAGCGTCGCATTCTCGCGCTTTGCTGCAGAGGATGAACAGGGGTTGCGTGAGCTGGTATCGCACCTGGAAAACACGCTTATACAGACCGATTATAAAAAATTCTTTGCGGGCGTCGCAGGATAATCAACGGATAACGTAGCATTTACGGATAGCGTCATTATAATGACGCCTGTTCATGCCTGCGGCTTGTTGGCAACGTCCGTTGTAATCAGGAAATTTCATGGAAAATCAACCTAAGTTGAATAGCAGTAAAGAAGTTATCGCATTTCTGGCCGAGCGTTTCCCGCAGTGCTTCAGCGCGGAAGGTGAAGCACGTCCCCTGAAAGTCGGTATTTTTCAGGATCTGGTAGCGCGTGTTGAAGGGGAAATGAACCTCAGCAAAACTCAGCTGCGTTCTGCCTTACGTCTTTATACTTCGAGCTGGCGTTACCTGTACGGTATCAAACCGGGCGCGACCCGCGTGGATCTCGACGGCAACCCTTGTGGCGAGCTGGACGAGCAGCACGTAGAACACGCGCGCAAGCAGCTGGAAGAAGCCAAAGCACGCGTTCAGGCACAACGTGCAGAACAGCAGGCGAAAAAACGCGAAGCCGCAGCGGCAAACGGCCAGGAAGAAGCGCCTCGTCGTGAGCGTAAACCACGTCCTGCGCCGCGTCGTCACGACAATAACGATCGCAAACCGCGTGCAGACAAACCAGCAGCGAAAGCCCCTCGTGCGCCTCGTGAAGAGCAGCGCCATACTCCGGTTTCTGACATTAACGCCCTGAGCGTGGGTCAGGCTCTGAAAGTAAAAGCGGGCAACAACGCAATGGACGCCACCGTACTGGAAATCACCAAAGATGGCGTTCGTGTACAGCTGACTTCTGGTATGTCAATGATTGTACGCGCAGAACACTTGTTGTTCTGAAACGGAGGCCAAGCCTGGCATGAACACTTTTTTTAAGCTCACCGCGCTGGCGGGCCTGTTTGCCATAACGGGTCACGCTTTCGCAGTGGACGATATCACGCGTGTTGATCAAATTCCGGTACTCAAGGAAGAGACGCAGCACGCGACGGTAAGCGAACGTGTAACCTCTCGCTTTACCCGCTCGCACTATCGTCAGTTCGATCTCGATCAGGCCTTTTCGGCCAAAATCTTTGACCGCTATCTGAACTTGCTGGATTACAGCCATAACGTTTTGCTCGCCAGCGATGTCGAGCAGTTCGCTAAGCGCAAATCCGAGGTGGGTGATGAGCTGCGGTCAGGCAAGCTGGATCTGTTCTACGATCTCTACAACCTGTCGCAAAAGCGCCGCTTTGAACGCTATCAGTACGCTCTGAAAGTGCTTGAACGTCCAATGGACTTCACCGGCAACGACACCTTCAATCTCGATCGCAGCAAAGCGCCCTGGCCGAAAGACGAAGCCGAGCTGAACGCGCTGTGGGATGGAAAGGTCAAATACGACGAGCTGAGCCTCAAGCTGACCGGCAAAGATGAAAAAGAGATCCGCGACACGCTGACGCGTCGTTACAAATTTGCCATTCGCCGTCTGGCGCAGACCAACAGTGAAGATGTTTTCTCGCTGGCGATGACCGCCTTTGCGCACGAAATCGATCCGCACACCAACTATCTCTCTCCACGCAATACCGAACAGTTCAATACTGAGATGAGCCTGTCTCTGGAAGGTATTGGCGCGGTACTGCAAATGGATGATGACTACACGGTGATCAATTCCATGGTCGCGGGCGGCCCGGCATCCAAAAGCAAAGCGATAAGCGTAGGCGATCGCATTGTGGGGGTAGGACAAACCGGTCAGAGCATGGTTGATGTCATTGGCTGGCGTCTGGACGATGTGGTTGCGCTGATCAAAGGTCCGAAAGGCAGCAAAGTTCGTCTGGAGATTCTGCCTGCCGGTAAAGGCACCAAAACCCGTATCGTGACCCTGACCCGCGAGCGTATCCGTCTGGAAGACCGCGCGGTGAAAATGTCGGTGAAAACCGTGGGTAAAGAGAAGGTGGGTGTCCTGGATATCCCTGGCTTCTACGTGGGGCTGACAGACGATGTAAAAGTTCAGCTGCAGAAACTTGAGAAGCAGAACGTGAGCAGCGTCATTATCGACCTGCGCACGAACGGTGGCGGTGCGCTGACCGAAGCGGTGTCGCTCTCAGGCTTGTTTATCCCGTCTGGCCCGGTTGTACAGGTGCGTGATAACAACGGTAAAGTTCGTGAAGATGCTGATAACGACGGTGTGGTCTATTACAAAGGCCCGCTGGTGGTCCTGGTTGACCGCTTCAGCGCGTCCGCATCTGAAATCTTTGCCGCTGCAATGCAGGACTATGGCCGCGCGCTAATCGTGGGTGAGCCCACCTTCGGCAAAGGTACTGTTCAGCAGTATCGCTCGCTGAACCGTATTTACGATCAGATGCTGCGTCCGGAATGGCCTGCGCTGGGCTCCGTTCAGTACACCATTCAGAAGTTCTACCGCGTTAACGGCGGCAGTACGCAGCGTAAAGGCGTAACGCCGGATATCATGATGCCGACCGGCACGGAAGAGACCGAAACCGGCGAGAAGTTTGAAGATAACGCGTTGCCGTGGGACAGCATCAATGCTGCGACATTCGTGAAGGCGGGTGATATGACGCAGTTTGGCCCTGAGCTGCTGAAAGCGCATAATGAACGCATCGCGAAAGACCCGGAATTCCAGTACATCATGAAGGACATTGCGCGTTTCAATGCCCTGAAAGATAAGCGGAATATTGTTTCTCTGAACTACGCTCAGCGTGAAAAAGAGAACAACGAGGACGACGCAACGCGTCTGGCGCGTATCAACGATCGCTTCAAGCGAGAAGGTAAGCCTCTGCTCAAGAAACTGGACGATCTGCCAAAAGATTACCAGGAGCCGGATCCGTACCTGGACGAGACGGTGCATATCGCGCTCGACCTGGCGAATCTGGAAAAAGAGAAGCCTGCCGTACAGCCCGCTCCGGCAAAATAATCTCCCAACAGGCACAAGAAATTGTGCCTGTTTCTTTTTGTTCTGCATCCTTCCGTCAGGCTGATTTCCAATTGTGTAAAGTTGTGTCTTTCTGGTGACTTACGCCCACCGCATGCTTGAAAATAGCCGTAATACCCATACGATGTGGGTAATCGCATAGTGCGTTTTGTTAAACTGAGGTTAAAAGAAAATTATGATGCGAATCGCGCTCTTCCTGCTCACCAACCTGGCGGTGATGGTGGTTTTCGGGCTAGTGCTAAGCCTGACGGGAATTCAGTCGAGCAGCGTTCAGGGTCTGTTGATTATGGCGCTGCTGTTTGGTTTTGGTGGCTCTTTCATTTCCCTGCTGATGTCAAAGTGGATGGCGCTGAAATCCGTAGGCGGTGAGGTGATTGAACAGCCGCGTAACGACATGGAACAGTGGCTGATGAATACGGTGGCACAGCAGTCTAAGCAGGCAGGCATTGCGATGCCGCAGGTTGCTATTTACCATGCCCCGGATATTAACGCGTTTGCTACGGGTGCCCGTCGTGATGCGTCGCTGGTTGCCGTGAGCACCGGGTTGTTGCAGAACATGAGCCGTGACGAAGCCGAAGCGGTTATCGCGCACGAAATCAGCCATATCGCCAACGGTGACATGGTGACCATGACCCTGATTCAGGGCGTGGTGAACACCTTCGTTATCTTCATCTCCCGTATCCTGGCGCAGATTGCGGCTGGCTTCATGGGTGGCAACCGTGATGAAGGTGAAGAGAGCAACGGTAATCCGCTGATCTACTTCGCCGTATCGATGGTGCTGGAACTGGTGTTCGGTATTCTGGCCAGCATTATCACCATGTGGTTCTCCCGTCACCGTGAGTTCCATGCGGATGCCGGTTCAGCGAAGCTGGTAGGGCGTGAAAAGATGATTGCCGCCCTGCAGCGTCTGAAAACCAGCTACGAGCCGCAGGAAGCGAACAGCATGATGGCCTTCTGCATCAACGGCAAATCAAAGTCGCTGAGCGAGCTGTTTATGTCTCACCCGCCGCTGGATAAACGTATTGAAGCGCTGCGCAGTGGAGAATACCTGAAGTAACGCTAAGCGCTTAAATAAGCCGGGCAGGAGAAGACTCCGCCCGGCTTTTTTTATGCCTGAACGCCGGATTGGGTCACGCGCAACCCGCTGACGATGGCTGCAAGGGTGGCAAGCGCACCTGCGGTGAGAAGCGCAACGTGGTTGCCGTTTTGCCCGGCAAGGTTAAACATCAGGGCAACCAGCGCCGCACCGGTGCTTTGCCCCAGCAGACGCGCGGTCCCCAACATGCCGCTGGCCCCTCCGCTGCGGTGGCGCGGCGCAGAGGTAATAATGGTGTGGTTGTTGGGGGACTGAAACAGGCCAAACCCGGCTCCGCACAGAATCATGCGCCAGATGATGTCCAGATCCCCTGGCGATGATGGAAGCAGCGCCAGCGCGAAAAGACCTGTTGCCATCACGGCCAGCCCCACCGCGCCCAACAAACCGGCATGTACACGTTCTATTAAATAACCTGCCAGCGGTGCCATCACCATCGTCGCCAGCGGCCAGGGGGTTAACAGCAGCCCGGTCTCCACTTCGGAACGTCCTATCACGCTTTGCAGGAAGAAGGGCAGAGAAACCAGAGCCAGCATCTGGGCGCAGAATGAGCAGACGGAGGTGCAGATGGAAAGCGAAAAGAGGGGAATACGCAGCAGATCGACCGGCAGTAAGGGCACCGGCAGGGAAAGCTGGCGGCGAACAAAGAAGAAGCCCGTCACCAGCAGGGCAACAAGCTCCACGGCGGTTAGCATCAGGGATTGACCCTGCGCAAAACCGCTCAGGGCGGTAATCAGCAGACCAAAGGTGAGCGCATTCATCACCGCGCTTGCTACGTCAAAGCGCGGCATGGTGCTTTTCGGGCCGTTAGCGGGGAGAAATCGCAGGGCAAAGAAGATGGCCACGATACCCAGCGGCACGTTTATGGCGAACAGCCACTGCCACGAGGTGACAGAAAGAATGGCCGCTGCAATCGTTGGCCCGGCGGCAGAAGAGACCGCGACAATAAACGAATTTATCCCCATGCCGCGGCCCAGATGGCGGTGCGGATAGATTAGGCGGATTAGCGCCGTATTGACGCTCATCAGCGCCGCGCCGCCAAAACCTTGCGCGATGCGCGCCAGCGTCAGCGTATGCAGAGAGTCCGAAAGGGCGCACAGCAGTGATGTAAAGGTAAATACCACCAGCCCGCACTGATATACCCGACGGTAGCCGAACATATCGCCCAGAAAAGAAAAGGAGAGCAGGGAAACCACAATCGCAATCTGATAGGCGTTAACAATCCATATCGAACTGGCCGGGGAAGCATGCAGATCGGTGGCAATGGTGGGAAGGGCAACGTTCGCAATCGCGCCGTCAAGAACGGCCATTGAGATACCAATAATAATCGTAGCGATAGCGCCATACCGCTGGGGCAAAGGCAGGCCATCGGAAAGGTTCTTTTCCATCGGGGATAAATAGCTCAGAGTGAAATTATTCTCAGGGTAACTATTTTAGCATCGTTAACACCGTTTTATGTCGCAGATTTGTAACGAAGTAAACGCGGATTGATTGCAGGTAACATGACGGGAATTTATAATAAAAACCGGTTCTGATTTTTATAAAACACTCTCTATGAGGTGGTAAATGGCAATTGCGGATTTGGATAAACAGCCAGATTCAGTTTCTTCCGTGCTGAAGGTGTTTGGCATCTTACAGGCGCTCGGGGAAGAGCGTGAAATTGGTATCACAGAGTTGTCACAGCGCGTGATGATGTCGAAAAGCACCGTTTACCGCTTTTTGCAAACCATGAAATCACTGGGTTACGTTGCACAGGAAGGCGAATCTGAAAAATATTCTCTGACGCTGAAACTGTTTGAATTGGGTGCCCGGGCATTGCAAAACGTGGATCTGATCCGTAGCGCGGATATTCAGATGCGCGAGATCTCCCGCCTGACCAAAGAGACTATCCACCTGGGCGCGCTGGATGAAGACAGTATTGTTTACATCCATAAAATTGACTCCATGTATAACCTGCGTATGTATTCGCGCATTGGTCGTCGCAACCCGCTTTACAGCACGGCAATTGGTAAGGTTCTGCTGGCGTGGCGCGATCGTGAAGAAGTTAAACAGATCCTTGATGGCGTGGAGTACAAACGCAGCACTGAACGCACCATTACTAACACCGATGAGTTATTAACGGTGCTCGACAAGGTGCGTGAGCAAGGGTACGGCGAAGATAACGAAGAGCAGGAAGAAGGGCTGCGCTGTATTGGCGTTCCGGTGTTTGACCGTTTTGGCGTCGTGATCGCGGGGTTGAGCATCTCTTTCCCAACGCTTCGCTTCTCGGAAGAGCGCCTGCACGAGTACGTGGCTATTCTGCATACCGCCGCGCGTAAGATTTCTGAACAGATGGGTTACCACGACTATCCGTTCTAACCCCGGTTAGCATAAAAAAACGCCGCATCTTTGCGGCGTTTTTTATTTGTCGTAAACGCTGTGGCTCAGCCATTATCAATCACGACGGAGGTCTTACGCAGTACCGGGCAGTTGGTTAACCCAATGATCCCGCTATCAGAATGGAGATACTGCGCCGTGCTGACTCCCTGTGCTGTTAAATACTTGCATTGAATGCCTAACCCTGCGGCGTTTTCGGTGCTTCCCACCAGCACGCCATAACCCGTTAAAAGAAGGCCAATCCAGAGTATCGCCAGTGCAACAATTGTACGAATAATTAAGCGCATTATTACCTCTTTATCATTGTTATCATGATGCTAGCCTAACCGGTTTACGTAATGAAACAAGTGCAGGATTCTGAAAAGAGCCTGATGGCGCTACAGTTAGTCCTTGTTTAAGATAACCGTGATAACCTGGTCATATCAGGTCTGTAAACGGAGTGTGGAGTGAAAAAAATACGCTGGGTGATTCTGATTATCGTGCTGATAGCGTGCGTGGTGTTGTGGACGCAGACTATCAACGTGATGTGCGATCAGGATGTACAGTTTTTTAGCGGCGTTTGCGCAATCAATAAGTTTATTCCGTGGTAGCACGCATTTTTTCTTCAGGTGATTTCCTTCCTTCGCGCCAGTGGTAAAATAGACGTTTTTATTGAGGTGGTGAAATGGGTGAGTTACTGAATTCAGGGCTGCTAAATATGGCATCCCTGACGATCTCTTTGGTTGTTCTGCTGGTGGGGCTGGTCATTTGGTTTTTCGTAAACCGTGCCAGTTCACGTACCAATGAGCAGATCGAACTGCTGGAAGCGCTGCTTGAGCAGCAAAAACGGCAGAATGCACTGTTGCGTCGTCTGTGCGAGGCTAACGAGCCGGAAGAGAAAGAAGCACAAAAAGAAGCGGTCGCTGACGAGAACAACGATCAAGACGATTTTATCCGCCTGGTGGCTGAGCGTTAATCGTATTATTCCGGGAGGTGGCAGTGGTCTGGAAAAATCCCTGGTATGACCCCTCCCTGAAACATCACACCCCAAACGGTTTTCGTAATACCACTTCTGCAGGACACCAGCCTGGCGACCTTGACCGCTGGCGCAAAGAACGCAAAGCCGCTGGCTTACCGAAGCCGCCCGCGTTCGGCTACGATGACTTTATACGGCGGTGGTGGCAACCGGCCAATCTTCAGCAGCCGCAGCAGGATGGGGCGTGGTGGCTCGGACATGCGAGCATACTGCTGCAGCTGGACGGCAATATCCTTCTTACCGATCCCGTTTTTTCAAGGCGCGCTTCTCCACTTCCTTTCTTAGGGCCGCAGCGTAGAACGCCCCCGGCACTCTCTGTCGATCAGCTGCACCAGCTTGACGCGGTCGTTATCTCGCATAACCATTACGATCATCTTGATGAACTCACTGTTCGCCACATTCTCAAACGCTTTCCGGACGTTAGCGTGTTTGTTCCTTTAGGCCTGGGCGGCTGGTTTCGCCGCCGGGGCGCAAAACAGGTGGTTGAGCTCGACTGGTGGCAGAGTTTTACCTGGCAGGGGATAACATTATCCGCCGTACCGGCGCAGCACTGGAGTATGCGCACGCCCTGGAACCGCAATCGCTCATTGTGGTGTGGCTGGGTCTTTGAAGGGCGGCATCACCGGTTCTGGTTTAGTGGTGATACCGGCTATTCGCCTGAGCTGCTGTTGATACCGGAACGTTTGGGGAAAATTGATGCTGCAGCATTGCCCGTTGGCGCCTATGCTCCACGATGGTTTATGGCCGTACACCATATGGATCCCCAGTCTGCCGTTGCGCTGTGGCAACAGTTAGGTTGCCCGCTGGCGTTCCCTGTTCACTGGGGCGTGTTTGAGCTGGCGGATGAAGCGCTGGATGACCCCATAAAAGAATTAACTGATGCGCTGGATAATGTAGCACCAGTTAATAATACTTTCAGGATACTGAAAGTTGGCGAGTATTTACCCTTATAAACGAAGCGATAAATTGTTGCGTATATTGTGTATGTATTCGTCGTCAGGAAAATTTTAATTTTATCGAAACGTTTTGCTTGCCTTTTTTTGATGCAGAGTCATAAAAATTTCATTATTTTGGTGCATAACACTGCTAATTACCTGATGGATTTTAATACAGAAGGGTGCGGATTATTAACATCGTTTTTGGCTGAAACAATACGGTCACGTTACAATGATTTAAGCATAAGTTTTCACAATTTGTTCTAACTCAATCAACGCCAAAGATTTCTTTTCCCGACTGCTGGACGCATTGTAATGATTGAGCTATGTTAAAAAAGTCTTAGATTACAGCGGTTGTGCAAGCAGCGTTGAGTCTGTGTAAGGGAGTATAGCCGTCTGTTTGAGAAGCGCATAATTGTGCAATTCCTTACAGACAGTGTTCGAATTTGTGCGGCGGATCGAGACATGTTTAAAAATGGCTTGCCATATTAAACATAGTGTGTGATAACACGTTTTGGGTCAAACGAGGTACAGTTCTGTTTATGTGTGGCATTTTCAGTAAAGAAGTCCTGAGTAAACACGTTGTCGTTGAATACCGCTTCTCTGCCGAACCTTATATTAGTGCCTCATGCAGTAATGTCTCAGTTTTATCTCAGTTAATGCCTGCGGGCTAAGAAAACACTCTAAGGAATTTTGCAAAATGGCAAAGATTAAAGGTCAAGTTAAGTGGTTCAACGAGTCTAAAGGTTTTGGTTTCATTACTCCTGCTGATGGCAGCAAAGACGTGTTCGTACACTTCTCTGCAATCCAGGGTAACGGCTTCAAAACTCTGGCCGAAGGCCAGAACGTTGAGTTCGAAATTCAGGACGGCCAGAAAGGCCCAGCTGCAGTTAACGTAACTGCTATCTGATCGAACCGCTGCTGACTGGGGCGCATAGCGCTTCACTCTCAGACATAAAGCCTCGCATCATGCGGGGCTTTTTTATTCCCTATCTTTCAAAATATTACTATCTACGGTCTTGTTAGCAACTTGTTGCAAAGCTGCGAGGTTAGTATCACAGTTTCGCCTCCCTAAGCGCATCTTTTCTCGTTAAATCAGAGCGTTGTTTAACAGCTCTGGGGTTCAGGTGAAGAAAAAATTGATATTAACCGCTGGCAATTTCACGCCGGCGCGTTTTGCGCTGCTCTGTTTCGCTATTTTCTGCAGTCTGGCCTTTTTACTTGGCCGCGTTGCCTGGCTACAAATCATCAAACCTGACAATCTGGTGAAGCAGGAAGATATGCGATCCCTCCGTCAGCTGGCGATTGATGCGCCGCGTGGGATGATTATGGATCGTGAAGGGCGACCGCTGGCGGTCAGCGTGCCCGTCCGGGCTGTATGGGCCGATCCTAAAACGGTGCTGGCAAAAGGTGGCGTTGGGTTTGATGAACGCTGGCAGGCGCTGGCGAGCGCGCTGCATCTTTCGTTGAGCACCCTTTCATCACGGATTAACGCCAACCCCCAGGGCCGCTTTATCTACCTGGCGCGTCAGGTCGATCCTGCTCAGGCGAAGTGGATTGATAAGCTCAATTTACCCGGCATTAATTTGCGCGATGAATCCCGCCGCTTTTACCCGGCAGGCCACGTGGCGGCGAACCTGATTGGCTTCACCAATATTGACGGGCAGGGCATTGAAGGGGTGGAGAAAAGCTTCAATACTCAGCTGACCGGTAAAGCGGGTGTCCGACAGGTCCGGGAGGATCGCTACGGGCGCGTGGTTGAAAACCTGACGGAAGTGGCGCCCACGCCGGCACATAACATCCAGTTGAGTATTGACGAGCGGCTGCAAACCATTACCGAAGACGCGCTGGACAATGCCGTCGCCTGGAATAAGGCCGAGTCAGGGGCATCGGTGCTCATTAATATCCCCACCGGGGAAATACTCGCCATGGCGAGCTATCCGGATTTCAATCCCAATAATCGGGAAGGCGCGACGATAAACGATTTTCGCAACCGGGCAATCAGCGATACGTTCGAGCCCGGTTCGACCGTCAAGCCGCTGGTGTTGATGACGGCTCTGCAGCAGGGGCTGGTCCAGCCGGACAGCGTCATTGATACCCACCCGTATACCCTTGACGGGCACCGTATCCGCGACGTGGGTTATTATCCTGAGCTGACCATGACCGGGATCCTGCAAAAATCGAGCGACACCGGCGTATCCCGGCTCTCGCTGGCGATGCCTGTCCAGCATCTTATTGATACCTATCGAAACTTTGGATTTGGCACCAACACGGGGCTGGGCTTAACGGGCGAAAGCGCCGGGCTGTTGCCACAGCGTAAATACTGGAGTCAGCTAGACCGCGCGACTTTTGCCTTTGGCTACGGCCTGATGGTCACACCGCTCCAGCTGGCCCACGTCTACGCGACGATTGGCGGCTTCGGGCTTGAGCGTCCACTCTCCATCACCCGCATCGATCCTCCGGTTATCGGCCACCGCGTCATGCCGGAGGAGATCGCGCATGAAGTGGAGCACATGATGGAAAGCGTCGCGCTGCCCGGCGGCGGGGGCGTTAAGGCCGCCGTTCGCGATTATCGCGTGGCGGTTAAGACCGGGACGGCGAAGAAAATTGATGATAGCGGCAAATATGTCGATAAATACGTCGCCTATACCGCAGGCGTTGCGCCTGCCAGCGACCCGCGTTTCGCCCTGGTGGTGGTGATTAACGATCCACAAAACGGGGCCTACTATGGCGGGGCGGTTTCCGCGCCGGTCTTCAGCGAAATCATGGGCAACGTGCTGCGCCTGGAGAATATCAAACCCGATGGCCTGCCGGCCGGTTCAGACCACCTTATCGTCATGCGGTAATCCAGCCATTTTATAGCAGGGCGAATAGCGGTACACTTCGCCCTTTGGTTTATCTCCCGGAGTTTCCATGTCCTTCAGCTGTCCCCTTTGCCACGCGTCACTGACGCGCTCAGATAAAAGTTATGCCTGTCCGCAGGGACATCAGTTTGATATGGCGAAAGAAGGATATGTGAATCTTCTTCCGGTGCAGCACAAGCGCTCCCGCGATCCGGGCGATAGCGCAGAGATGATGCAGGCGCGCAGGGCGTTTCTCGATGCCGGGCACTATCTGCCGCTGCGGGAGACGGTGGCGCAGATGCTGGGTGACTTACTGCCTGATTCGGCGTCCGCCATGCTTGATATCGGCTGCGGGGAAGGGTACTACACCGCACGGTTTGCGGATGTGGTGCGGGAGAAGGGGGCCGTGACATTCGGTCTCGACGTGTCGAAAGTGGCGATCCGCGCGGCGGCTAAACGTTACGCTGGCGTTACGTTTTGCGTGGCATCCAGCCACCGGCTGCCGTTTGATAATGCCAGTATGGATGCCATTATCCGCATCTACGCGCCGTGTAAAGCAGATGAGCTGGCGCGCGTCGTGAAGCCCGGAGGCTGGGTGATAACCGTCACGCCGGGCCCGCGTCACCTGATGGAGCTGAAGGGACTCATTTACGACGAGGTGCGTCTGCATGCCCCACACTCTGAACAGCTGAAAGGCTTTACGCTGAAGCAGGAGCATTCAGTGGCGTATGAAATGAATTTGAACGGGGAAGAAGCGGTAGCCCTGCTGCAGATGACGCCATTCGCGTGGCGGGCAAAGCCGGAAGTATGGGATGCGTTAGCGGCTCGGACGACGTTTGGCTGCCAGACAGATTTCAGTATCCACGTCTGGCAGCGCGACGCTTAAGGCGCGAAGTGTGCCCAGAGGATCTGGGCACCAATGCCGATCAGCACGATACCGCCTAAGATCTCGGCGCGTTTACCCAGCAGCGGGCCGATAAACCGCCCGACCATCATGCCCAGCGTGGACATAATCAGCGTTGCACAGCCAATGGCCAGCGCGGTGGCGATAATATTGACCTGCAGGAATGCCAGACCCACCCCGACGGCCATGGCGTCCAGGCTGGTGGCAATTGCCGTGGTGACCAGCAGCCAGAAACCGTGGCGGTGCAGCGGTGCTTCATCTTCATCATCATTCCCGCGAAAACCTTCAATCATCATTCGGCCTCCGAGAAACACCAGCAGGACGAACGCAATCCAGTGGTTCCACTCCAGCACGAACTGGCTGGCGAGCATGCCCAACCCCCAGCCGATGAGCGGCGTCAGCGTTTCGATGGCACCAAAGATCAGACCGGTGCGCAGAGCTTCTGTGAATTTAGGTTTGTGGAGCGTGGCGCCTTTGCCGATGGAGGCGGCAAATGCATCCATAGACATGCCAAAAGCGAGAAGAATCGTAGCGGAGATGTTCATAAGAGCGTCCAGACCGGGGATATCCATATGACACATCACTGCCCCCAGTAAACAGCAGTTGATGTATCTATGGTCTCGCCTGAACTCTTTTGCACGGTAAGCGTGCTGAAAGCGATCCGTACGCGCCACGTTTTTCAACGAGTATGTTGACGCGTACATTTCCTGCGTGCAGGAAATCGGCTACTCCCCAACGACGGGCGCAACCTTAACATATTTTGAGAATATAAAACAACAACGAGCAAGGCTTAATTTATCTGCGTCTTTGATAACGATTTTCATTTAGGTTTATGCGTGAAAATATCGTTAATAAATATAAGTCAAAGAGGCGAGAAGATATAGCAACGGCTATATTCTTTGCGAAAGAATATCACAATATATAGCCGAGGTTATAATGTTAAATTATTGAGTTTTAACGAGTAATGTGTAGATTTTCTCAAGGTCATCAATATTTTTGACCCGAATGAGCAGGCGGCGCTGTTCTAATTGCATCACTAACACGCCGTCTTCGGATAAATTCATCTCTTTAATGCGGTTATATTCTATCCATACGTTGGCAAAGAAGAATCCCTGTTTTTTAAAAATGAGTTTCGGCGAGCGGATCCAGAACAGGTAAATCGCCATTAATGCCAGCGCACATAATAACCATGTGGTTAATATTGCACCGTGGCTGGTCACGTTATTATAAATCAGAATGACCACCAGGCCGGCGAAGATAAATGCATCAATGCGTCCACGGCGTAAGAGGGGAAGGGTCAGCAGTGTCTCGCCGTTACGGCGAGGCATAATGAACTCGTCATAGATCGCGTAAGCCAGAAGGGCAACAATAAACAACACCAGTGCGATGTCCGTAACAGTCATTCATCCTCCAGATAAAAAGACCGGGGGCAAGCCCCCGGTCGATAACGCAATGTTTTACAGGCCCAGCAGGCCGACAGCGTAGCCCGCGATACCGATGACGAAGAAGCCAACGATGATCCACAGCGGGTTCACTTTCTTACGCAGCAGCCACATACAGGCGAAGGTCAACAGCAGCGGCACCAGGCCAGGCATCAGCTGGTCCAGAATCGTCTGCACGGTGGTGACGCGGGTTTGACCATCCTGACCGGTGATGGTCGAAACCACCAGCGGGATGTTCACGTGCGTCCACTTGTTAACCAGCGCCCCCATGACAAACAGGCCGAGAATAGAGGCCCCCTCGGTCAGTTTCTGCAGGAAGCCGCCGCCCATATCCTTAACGATGTCCACGCCCTTACGGTAGCCATAGGCCACGCCGTAGTAACGGGTCAGAAGACGTACCGCGTTGAACAGGATAAAGAACAACAGAGGACCGAGCAGGCTGCCGCTCATCGCGATCCCGGCACCCAGCGCCGCGAAGACCGGACGAACAGTACCCCAGAAGATAGGGTCGCCCACGCCGGCCAGCGGACCCATCAGACCGACTTTGATACCGTTGATAGCACCATCGTCAATCTCCGCGCCGTTCGCACGCTGCTCTTCCATCGCCAGCGTCACGCCCAGAACCGGAGCCGCGACGTAAGGATGGGTGTTGAAGAATTCCAGGTGACGCTTAATCGCCTGACGGCGTGCTTCGTTGTTCTCAGGGTAGAGGCGTTTTATCGCCGGCACCATTGAGAAGCAGAAGCCCAGCGCCTGCATACGTTCGAAGTTCCATGAACCCTGAAACAGGTTAGAACGGATGAACACGCCACGAATATCACCCGGAGTGAGTTTTTTCTCGGTGGTAGTTTTTGTCATATCAACCATTTAGCTCACCTGTTAGTCCAGTTCGTTATCGAGATCGTTGTTACCAGCAGCCTGCGCTGGGGCACCCGCAACACGGTTGTATTTGGGGCTGAGCTGGATGTAGAGAATCGCCATCACGGCACCAATCACGCCCAGCGCAACCAGGTTGAAGTTGGTGAATGCTGCGGTGACGAAGCCGAGGTAGAAGAACGGCATCAGGTAGCCCGCGCGCATCATGTTGATGACCATCGCGTAACCTACCACGACGATCATACCGCCCGCGATGTTCAGACCGCTGGTGACCACTTCAGGAATCGCGTTCAGCATGCCCTGAACTTCACTGGTGCCGACAGAGATCGCAACGATAACCGCCGGGATTGCGATACGCATCGCCTGCAGGAACAGGGACGACACGTGGATCCAGGAGAGTGCCGTGAGGTTGCCGTTCTCGGCCGCCTTATCCGCCGCGTGCTGGAAGGCCACGGTGATGGTACGAACGATGATGGTCAGCACCTGGCCTGCTGCGGCCAGAGGAATGGCAAGGGCAATACCTGCTCCAATACTCTGATGACCGGCAATAACCAGAACGGTTGAGATGATAGAGGCCAGTGCGGCATCAGGCGCAACGGCGGCACCGATGTTCATCCAGCCCAGGGCGATCATTTCCAGCGTACCACCGATGATGATACCGGTTTTCATATCACCCAGAACGGCACCGATCAACGTACAGGCCACCAGAGGGCGGTGGAACTGAAATTCATCAAGTACGGATTCCATACCCGCAATACACGCGACGATGAACACCAGCACAATCTGAAGAGTGGTAATCTCCATTGTACTTCTCCTATAACATAAGCTTTATGTGAAAAACCGGCGCGGGCTTATTTCCCAACTTTACCGATCAAATCCATCATTTTCAGTTTCTGGTCAGTGGAAACCTTACGGGCTTCCAGCTCAATACCGCGGGCATTCAGCTTGTTGAACGCCTCGATATCTTTCGCATCAACTGAAATCGCGTTGTTGACCTGCGTTTTGCCCTGACGGAAAGCCATACCGCCGATGTTCACGGAGGTGATTTTCACGCCGCCTTCAACAATGCGCTCGACGTCTGTCGGGTTAGTAAACAGGAGCATCACGCGTTCACCCGCATATTTCGGGTTGTTGTAAACGCGGATCATCTTGGCGACATCCACCACGTGCGCGGTAACGCCCGGTGGTGCAACCTGAGTCAGAAGGGTTTTACGGACAGTGTCGGCGGCCACTTCGTCACTGACCACGATGATACGCTGTACGTTGGTCTCTTTGGTCCAGCGAGTCGCAACCTGTCCGTGAATCAGACGGTCATCAATACGCGCCAGGCCGATAACCATGTAATCGTTCGGTCCCATCGGTTTTGCCGGTGCTGCTGCTTTCGGTGCAGCCGCAGCCGGGGCAGGGGCGGGTTTTTCAACCGGCTGAGCCTTCAGGGCTTTCACCCCTTCGCGGCCGGTTTCAACGGCCAGCGCGACCAGCTCATCGAAGCCTGGGTTATCGTCGCGCGCCATAAAGGTTTCCACCAGCATGGGAATGTTTACCCCGGCGACGACTTCATAATGCTCTTTATCGACGACAATGCGGCTGGCAGCATTAAACGGACTGCCGCCCCATGTATCGACGAGAAACAGCACGCCTTTGCTGGTATCCAGCTTCGCGAGTTGAGCGTTGTACTTCTCAATCAGCGTCTCGGCATTTTCACCGGGAACGAAATCGATCCAGCCGACGTTTTCCTGCTCGCCCAACAGCATCTCTGCCGTTTTGAGTAGCTGCTCAGCAGCCCAACCATGTGTGCCTATGACAATAGCAATGGTCACTTGCTACCTCCTTTTATTATCATTAATACGCCTGCCGGGCAGACGTACTGAGAATCGTATTGGCGAACCGAATCGATTCAGATAAGGGTTAGAGTTCAAAAAACTAAGACTTCCGCGAATTATTTTAGATAGTGAAAAAATAATTTATGTGATGAAGATCCGTAATTTAGCCACGCGCGACAGATTTATCTTAAGGGTACAGCCACTGTGTTACAGATCTTTGCAAAGGAACGTAAATCTTTGCTAAAAATGCATTGTGTCTGATATGTTTAGCCTCCGTTTAATTGTTCAGGAGTATAGGGCTACAGCCCACTATATGGACCGTCACCGACGTCAGTCATCTTTCAGGCCATTTCGCGCCTTTTTCACCGGCGATCCTCGCCACGTATCGACTCTGTCTGCCTCTGTTTTGCCCACGTTGAGTGGGGTACCGTTTCGTCATTCCTTTAGCAGGAGCTTGTCATGGAATTCTTAATGGACCCGTCAATCTGGGTAGGATTGCTCACGCTGGTGGTGCTGGAGATTGTTCTCGGCATCGATAACCTGGTGTTTATCGCCATCCTTGCGGATAAGCTGCCCCCAAAACAGCGTGATAAAGCGCGTCTGATTGGTCTCTCGCTGGCGCTGGTCATGCGACTGGGTCTGCTCTCCGTTATCTCGTGGATGGTCACGCTGACCAAACCGTTGTTCTCCGTCATGGATTACACCTTCTCCGGCCGTGATTTGATCATGCTGATCGGGGGGATATTCCTGCTCTTCAAAGCGACGACAGAGCTCCATGAGCGGCTGGAAAACCGGCAGCACGATGATGGTCACGGTAAAGGCTATGCCAGCTTCTGGGTAGTGGTGCTGCAGATCGTGGTGCTGGATGCGGTCTTCTCGCTGGATGCGGTGATCACGGCGGTCGGCATGGTGAACCATCTGCCGGTCATGATGGCGGCTGTGGTTATTGCGATGGCGGTCATGCTGCTGGCGTCGAAACCGCTGACGCGTTTCGTGAACCAGCATCCGACGGTGGTGGTGCTGTGTCTGAGCTTCCTGCTGATGATTGGTCTGAGCCTGGTGGCGGAAGGCTTTGGCTTCCATATTCCGAAAGGCTACCTGTACGCTGCGATTGGCTTCTCGATCCTGATCGAGCTGTTCAACCAGATTGCGCGTCGTAACTTTATTAAGCAGCAGTCAAATCAGCCGCTGCGCGCCCGTACCGCGGATGCCATTCTGCGTTTGATGGGCGGTCGTCGTCAGGTGAACGTTCAGTCTGATTCCGAAAACCACAACCCGGTTCCGGTGCCGGAAGGGGCGTTTGTGGAACAGGAACGCTACATGATTAACGGCGTGCTCTCTCTGGCCTCCCGTTCGCTGCGCGGCATCATGACGCCGCGCGGGGAGATCAGCTGGGTCGATGCTAACCTGAGCGTGGATGAAATTCGCCAGCAGCTGCTCTCTTCACCGCACAGCCTGTTCCCGGTGTGTCGCGGCGAGCTGGATGAGATCATCGGCGTGGTCAGGGCAAAAGAGATGCTGGTCGCTCTGGAAGAAGGCGTTAACGTCGAAGCCGTTGCTGCCGCATCGCCTGCGATTGTGGTGCCGGAAACGCTGGATCCGATCAACCTGCTCGGTGTGCTGCGCCGCGCGCGCGGTAGCTTTGTTATCGTCACCAACGAGTTTGGCGTGGTGCAGGGGCTGGTGACGCCGCTGGACGTGCTTGAAGCGATTGCCGGTGAATTCCCGGATGAAGACGAAACGCCGGAAATTGTTGCCGACGGCGAAGGCTGGCTGGTTAAAGGTACGACCGACCTGCACGCGCTCTCGCACACGCTGGGGCTGGAAAACGTGGTCAACGATGAAGAAGACATCGCGACCGTTGCCGGTCTGGTTATCGCCGTGAACGGGCAGATCCCGCGCGTCGGCGATGTGATTGAGCTGCCGCCGCTGCACATTACCATTGTCGAAGCCAACGACTATCGTGTTGATATGGTCCGCATTGTTAAAGAACAATCTGCCCACGATGAAGATGAGTAAGTCTGCTTAACGCAGCGGCATTAAGGGCACGATGTGCCCGTTATGACGCGCTGGCGGGGGAGCACTTCCCGCCAGCCAGTCTGGAAAGTCCCGCAGCGGCATCGGCCGCGCATAGAAAAATCCCTGCAGCACAGGTACGCCGTGACGGCGTAAATAGCGCGCCTGCTCCTCAGTCTCAACCCCTTCCGCCACCAGCTCGATATTCAGCCGCTGGCCCAGCGCAATGATCATGTCCGTCACCGTTGAGTTCACGGCATCGGTGCCGATGGCGGTCGTAAAAGACTGGTCAATCTTCAGGACGTCCGGGTGCAGCTTTTCAAGCCAGGAGAGGGAGCTGTTCCCGGTGCCGAAATCGTCGATAGCAAGCTTCACGCCTTTGCGATGCAGTTCACGCACGATGCGATAATCCGCGTCCAGCAGCGCATCCCGTTCCGTGAGTTCAATTACCAGCTGTTGGCGCGGATTGGCGCTGAACCAGAGACGGTTCAGATCCTGTATCAATACTGCGTTGCGGAAATGGCTGGCGGCGACGTTAATGCCGATGTGAAAACCGGGGCTGGACGGGAAGTAGCCTATCTGGCGCACCGTTTCGGCGATGACGTAGCGGGTCAGGGGGACAATCTGGTTATGTTCTTCTGCCAGAGGGATAAACACCTCCGGGGTGATCCAACCCTGACGGGGGTTATTCCAGCGCAGCAGGATCTCCACGCCAGTGCACGCCTGGGTGCGGGCATTCACCAGCGGCTGGCAGAAAAGCTCAAATTCCCGCGCCGCAATGCCCATATCGATCTCCCACGTAAAGCTCATCCGGTTTGCCGTCGCCAGCCAGGCGAGATAGCCCAGCAGCAGGCTGAGCATCAGTCCCAGCGGCAGCTGGGCGGGCAGGCTTTTTAAGGCTAACTCTCCGGGGCCAGGTCCGCCGACCGTAATCGTGAAAGGATTTTGGGTTGAAGACTGCTGGAAAAGGGCGCTCTCCTCATCAAACGTCAGGCTGTCGGTGACGCGTTGACCGTAGCGTAAAAAGCGATTGCCGACTGTCAGCACCACGTCATTGATGAGCGGACGCTGGGGCTCAAGGATCATTCTGGCGATCAGGTCGATATTGATAATCTCGACGACGCCATCTTCACCGTCCTGAGAGACGGGATACCACTGGATCAAAACAGGGCTGCCCTTAAGCAGCCACTGGTCGGTCGATAAAATCAGCTTCGCCGTGCTGGCAGGGAGCTCCTGAAGGACGTCACGCACAGGCTCGCTGCGGCTGCCGAAAATACTCGAACAGTACAGGATACCGTCTTCGATCAGGGCAATGGAGCGTACCGTCTGCAAAATGGCTGCCTGCTGCCGCAGCGCCAGTTGCACCTGCAGGCAGGGCTGCCCCACCAGCGGCTGCAGCACGTTGCGGTGGTTTTCCAGGGAAAGCAGAACGTTATCAAGGGCGCGAACGGTATGGCTGGTAAAATCGAGGATCCGCTGTTGGTTAACGTTGCGCTGGGAGATAAAGCGAATGCCTAGCGTCAGGATGAGCGTGAGGAGCGCAACCGTCACGCAGACGATAACGCGTTTTCGGCGATAATTTTTAATGATCGTTTGTGCAGTTTGCATGAACGGTCGCCTGGTAAGACACCAGCCACAAAAGCCGGACGCAACAGTCAAAGTGTAGTGGGGAAAGCAGAAGGAGACGAGGAAGAAGAGGGAAATTCGCCCATCCGTTGCAGATGGGCGAAAGGCAGTATTAGTCGCACTGCACCTTAATGGCCAGGCCACCACGGGACGTCTCGCGGTATTTCGCGTTCATGTCTTTGCCCGTTTCGTACATGGTTTCAATCACCTTATCCAGCGATACGCGAGGTTCGCTGGTACGGCGCATCGCCATACGAGAGGCGTTGATGGCTTTCACCGAGGCAATCGCGTTACGCTCAATGCACGGCACCTGCACCTGGCCCGCGACCGGGTCGCAGGTCAGACCGAGGTTATGTTCCATACCGATTTCAGCCGCCACGCAGACCTGCTCAGGGCTTGCACCCAACAGCTCTGCCAGACCCGCCGCCGCCATGGAGCAGGCTACGCCGACTTCACCCTGACAGCCCACTTCCGCACCGGAGATGGAGGCATTCATCTTGTACAGCGCGCCGATGGCACCTGCCGCCAGGAAGTAACGGATATAGATGTCCGGCGTCACGGGCTCAATAAAGTGGTCGTAATACGCCAGCACCGCAGGAACAATGCCGCACGCGCCGTTGGTTGGCGCCGTCACGACGCGGCCCCCGGCGGCGTTCTCTTCGTTAACCGCAAGCGCAAACATATTCACCCAGTCGACCACGTTCATCGGGTCGTTGGAGAATTTGTCCGTGGTTACCAGCATACGGCGCAGAGCAGAGGCACGACGCGGCACGCGCAGTGGGCCCGGCAGAACGCCTTCGGTGTTCATCCCGCGATCGATACAGGCACGCATGGTTTGCCAGACGTTGGCAAAATAGTCTTCAATCTCTTGTTTGCTGTGCAGGGCCAGTTCGTTCTGCATCACCATGCCGGAGAGGGAAAGACCGGTCTGTTTGCAGTAGCCCAGCATCTCGGTCGCCGATTTGAACGGGTACGGCACGCTGACGTCGCCGACGCTGTCTTTGCCAAAATGCTCTTCATCCACGATGAAACCACCGCCGATGGAGTAGTACGTTTTGCTGTAGATCTCTTTTTCACCGCTATAAGCGTGAATGGTCATGCCGTTTTCATGCAGCGGCAGGTTGTCGCTGCGAAAACGCATGCCGTCATCCTGCGGGAAATCGACTTCCTGCTGGCCGTTTGCCAGCAGCAGGCGGCCGCGTGTTTCCACGTCGCGGATGAATGCCGGAATGGCATCAATATCAACGGTATCCGGCATATTGCCTGCCAGACCCATAATAATGGCGATATCGGTGTGGTGGCCTTTACCCGTTAATGACAGCGAGCCGTAAACATCCACGGCGACACGGGTAACGCTTTCCAGTAATCCTTTTTCGACCAGATCATCGACGAACTGTTTACCGGCCTTCATCGGCCCTACAGTGTGGGAAGAAGAAGGACCAATCCCCACTTTGAACATGTCGAATATACTAATCACTTTCACACTCCTGACAGGGTTACCGGGGTTCCAGTAACGATGTTATAACTGCGCATAGTGTAAGAGGGAACACCAACCTCGGCTTAACTATTCACATGAATTAAACTAATGGTTAACGATGGGTTTTGCTAATAGCGCGACGCGGATCGCAAACCTGCAAAAAAGGCTGGAATGTAAAGTATAGTCAAGGCTTCAGGCCGATTTGTAGCGCCAGTTCACGAATGATGCCCGCCGTCATGCCCCAGACAAAATAATGCTGATACCAGGACAACCAGACCCGATGGTCATGCCCACGACGCTGAATATCCAGCGGGTGGTAACGACTCAGTCGAAGGGCTTCATCCAGCGGCATTTCAAACACCGCAGAGACTTCATCGACGCTGGCGTGATACTGCAGACCCGGCGGGATAATGCCCACCACCGGCGTGACCTGGAAACCGGTAACGCTGTCGACGGGCGGCAGCACGCCGATGATCTCAACGGCCTCCGGCGGAATGGCCACCTCTTCCTGCGCTTCGCGCAGCGCGGCGGCAATCAGCGAAGCGTCGGAGCTGTCTACCGCGCCCCCCGGAAAAGCGACCTGACCGGCATGCTTACGTAAATGGGCGGAACGCTGGGTGAGCAGCAGGCCCGGCTTCGCGCGACGCACGACCGGGATCAGCACGGCCGCCTGACGCTGATTCAGCGCTTCGCGGTTGACCTGCGGTCTTAGTAGCTGAAAACGCGATAAAAAGTCATCCAGCGTCAGGTTCTCTTTTTCCACCCGTGATTACTCCAGTAGTTTCAGGATACGGTTAACTTTATCAAAGGTTTCCTGATATTCCGCATCGACCTCACTATCGGCAACAATCCCGCCCCCGGCCGAACAGTAAAGGTTTCCGTTGCAGGCGGTCAGCGTGCGGATGGTAATGCTGGTATCCAGCGTGCCGCACAGGCTGATATAGCCGATGCTGCCGCACCAGGCATTGCGCCGGTGGGGCTCCAGCTCATCAATGATCTCCATTGCCCGCACCTTCGGCGCACCGGTGATGGAGCCACCCGGGAACGCGGCGCGCAGCAGGTCGCAGGCCGTGCGCGAGTCAGGCAGCCGCGCGGTAATGGTGCTGACCAGATGATGCACCGCCGGGAAAGGTTCAACGACAAACAGTTCCGGCACGCGGACGCTGCCCGGCACGGCCACCCGGCCAATGTCGTTACGCATCAGATCGACAATCATCAGGTTTTCGGCGCGGTCTTTTGGCGAGGCGGCCAGCTTTTCCGCCTGCTGACGGTCGGCGTCGGGATCGGCAAGACGCGGCAAGGTGCCTTTAATCGGGCGGGTTTGAATGGTCCCCTCCGCCAGATGAATAAAGCGTTCGGGCGACAGGCTGAGGATCGCCCCCTGGTCCAGACGAACAAACGCGCTAAACGGTGCCTTGTTGCTGGCATTTAGGCGGGTAAACGCCTGCCATTCATCTCCCCGATAGGTCGCCTGGAAGCGCTGAGCGAGGTTAACCTGGTAGCAGTCGCCGCTTTGCAGATACGCCTGAACGCGCGCGAATTTTTCGGCATATTCCGCAGCGCTCATGTTGGAGCGCCAGCCGGAGGTCAGCGTGAACGTCTGTGCCGGTGCAGGCTGCTGCGCCTCAAGCCAGTCCAGACGCGCCTGGACGTCACGATGGCTCAGCAGGGAAACCGTTTTTTTCTGGTGATCGACGATTAACGCCCAGTCATACAGCCCCACGGCCATATCTGGCAGGGAAATATCAGCCTGCGCATGCTCGGGCAGCGTTTCGAAACGGCGGCCCAAATCATAGCCAAACAGGCCCAGCGCGCCTCCCTGAAAGGGAAGGTCCGGGTTTGGCGTAGCGGATAAGCCCAGCGCGTTAATATCGTGCTGAAGCTGCACCAGCGGATCGTCCGTCAGCGACAGGTCATCGGTTGTCAGCGTCTTCAGCGGATCGGCGACCAGAATATCAAAGCGGCTGTAGGGATGGTCCGCATGGCCGGAGTGCAGCAGCATCGCAAACGGAAGATGGCTCAGGCGGGAAAACCAGTATTCAGCGGCGTCTGTCCGCCAGGGCAGGGTAATAACAGTGGGGAAGCGCATGTTCATGTGTGGCATACTACCGGGCAGCGTGAAATAATTAGCGCGAATAATTTAGCAGGAGTTGACGATGTTTGCAGGTTTACCTTCTCTGAGCCATGAACAGCAGCAGAAAGCGGTTGAGCGAATTCAGGAACTGATGTCCCAGGGGATGAGCAGCGGACAGGCGATTTCCCAGGTGGCGGAGGAGCTGCGCGCCACCCATACCGGCGAGCGGATCGTGGCGCGTTTTGAGGATGAAGATGAAGAGTAATCGGGCTTAAACCGCCGCGATAATCTTGATCTCAACCTTGTATTCCGGTTTCATCAGCGTGGCCTGTACGGTGCAGCGTACAGGCGCGTGACCCGCCACCACCCACGCATCCCAGGCTTTGTTCATCGCCGCGAAATCGTCTTTATTTGCCAGGAAAATGGTCGCATCCAGAATGCGGGATTTATCGCTGCCCTGTTTTTCCAGCACGGCATCAATCTGCGCCAGGGTATTCGCCGTCTGTTCGAACGCATCCGCGTCCAGATTTGACGGTACACCGGTGTAATACAGCGTCTGGTTATGGATCACCACATCAGACCAGCGGGCTTCGGCATCAATGCGCACAATTGTCATAAACGTTTCCTCGTTATTTTTCGTCGTCAGGCGGCAAGACTGCCATATTGTTCTGCCGTCGTCACTATTTGGGGTGGCACAGGAGAAGATGGGCTGACATAATCCCTGTGCAAAAATACAGTGAGAGAGCAACGTGGCAGACGATTTTTCCCCAGAAGGTCAATTAGCGCAGGCGATCCCCGGCTTCAAGCCCCGTGAGCCTCAGCGACAGATGGCGCACGCCGTTGCCCGCGCCATTGATCAGGCCCAGCCACTGGTGGTTGAAGCCGGAACCGGCACGGGTAAGACCTATGCTTACCTTGCGCCGGCGCTGCGGGCGAAAAAGAAGGTGATAATTTCCACCGGATCGAAAGCGCTGCAGGATCAGCTCTACAGCCGCGATCTGCCTACCGTAGCAAAAGCGCTGAAATACAAAGGACGCCTGGCACTGCTGAAAGGGCGCTCAAACTACCTGTGCCTGGAGCGACTCGAACAGCAGGCTCTGGCCGGCGGCGATCTGCCGGTTCAAACCCTGAGCGACGTCATTATCCTGCGCGCCTGGGCGAACCAGACCGAAGAGGGCGATATCAGCACCTGCGCGAGCGTGCCGGAAGACTCCCCGGCCTGGCCGCTGGTGACCAGCACCAACGACAACTGCCTCGGTAGCGACTGCCCGCTGTATAAAGACTGTTTTGTGGTGAAAGCGCGCAAAACCGCGATGGACGCAGACGTGGTGGTGGTGAACCACCACCTGTTCCTCGCGGACATGGTGGTTAAGGACAGCGGTTTCGGCGAGCTTATCCCGGAGGCGGACGTGATGATCTTCGATGAAGCCCATCAGTTGCCGGATATCGCCAGCCAGTATTTCGGCCAGTCGCTCTCCAGCCGCCAGCTACAGGATCTGGCGAAAGATTTTACCATTGCTTACCGGACCGAACTCAAAGATACCCAGCAGCTGCAGAAGTGTGCCGACCGTCTGGCGCAAAGCGCGCAGGATTTCCGCTTACAGCTTGGCGAGCCGGGCTATCGCGGCAACCTGCGCGAACTGCTGGCGGACAAAAATATCCAGCGCGCGCTGCTGCTGCTCGATGATGCACTTGAGCTCTGCTACGACGTGGCGAAGCTGTCCCTCGGACGCTCCGCGCTGCTTGACGCCGCCTTCGAGCGCGCCACGCTCTATCGCGGGCGGCTCAAACGGCTAAAAGAGATCAACCAGCCGGGGTACAGCTACTGGTATGAATGCACCTCACGCCACTTTACCCTGGCGCTCACGCCGCTGACGGTGGCCGATAAATTCAAAGAGGTGATGGCGCAGAAGCCGGGAAGCTGGATCTTCACTTCCGCAACCCTGTCTGTAAATGACGATCTGCATCACTTCACCGAGCGCCTCGGTATTGAGCAGGCGGAATCACTGCTGCTGCCCAGCCCGTTTGATTACGAAAAGCAGGCGCTGCTTTGCGTGCCACGCAATCTCCCGCTGCCGAACCAGCCGGGGGCGGCGCGGCATCTCGCGGCGATGCTCAAGCCGATGATTGAGGCCAACAACGGGCGCTGCTTTATGCTCTGCACCTCACACGCCATGATGCGCGATCTCGCCGAGCAGTTTCGCGCCACCATGACCCTCCCGGTGCTGCTGCAGGGGGAAACCAGTAAAGGCCAGCTGCTCCAGCAGTTTGTCAGCGCCGGTAACGCCCTGCTGGTAGCAACCAGCAGCTTCTGGGAAGGGGTGGACGTGCGCGGCGACACGCTCTCGCTGGTGATCATCGATAAGCTCCCGTTCACGTCGCCGGACGATCCGCTGCTCAAGGCGCGGATGGAAGACTGCCGCCTGCGCGGCGGCGATCCGTTCGACGACGTTCAACTACCGGACGCGGTCATCACGCTTAAGCAGGGGGTAGGGCGACTGATCCGTGACGTCACCGACCGCGGCGTGCTGGTGATCTGCGATAACCGCCTGGTGATGCGTCCTTACGGCGCAACGTTCCTCGCCAGCCTGCCGCCCGCCCCGCGTACGCGGGACATTAAACGCGCGGTGCGTTTCCTGGCAAACCCAACGGCGGAGTAATTCGCTCCGGAGTGTGCTAAGATGCGCGCCATTTTGTGACTGACCCTTGCGAGAGCGCGACGACTGATGCGAATTCTGGCTATTGATACCGCGACAGAGGCTTGCTCTGTTGCTCTGTTGAACGACGGTGCTGTTTCTGCTCATTTCGAAGAGTGCCCACGGGAACACACCCAGCGTATTCTGCCCCTGGTAAAAGCCATTTTAACCCAGGGCAACACCACCTTAACCGACCTCGACGCGCTGGCCTTTGGCCGCGGTCCCGGCAGCTTTACGGGCGTGCGCATTGGGATTGGCATCGCGCAGGGGCTGGCGCTGGGCGCTGACCTGCCGATGATCGGCGTCTCTACGCTTGCGACGATGGCGGAGGGAGCCTGGCGCATGACGGGCGCGACCCGCGTGCTCGCCGCTATTGACGCTCGCATGGGTGAAGTTTACTGGGCGGAATATACCCGCGATGAAAACGGCGTCTGGCACGGCGAAGAGACGGAAGCAGTGCTTAAGCCTGAAGCCGTTACTGAACGCCTGAAGCAGCTGTCCGGCGAGTGGGCGACGGTCGGCACGGGCTGGCCGGCGTGGCCAGAGATGGCGAGCGGCACCGGCGTGACGCTGGTGGACGGCAACATGCTCCTGCCTGCGGCAGAAGATATGCTCCCGATTGCCCGTCAACTGCTTGCAGCAGGAAAAACCGTTGCCGTTGAGCATGCGGAGCCGGTTTATTTGCGAAACACCGTCGCGTGGAAGAAACTTCCGGGCCGCGAATGAATCTCAGTAACAGGAACTGAGAAAAAGGAGTCGCATCATGGCGGTTAAGACTAAAGTAGTACGCCTTTTTATGGCAGGCGCGGTTGCCATAGCACTGAGCGGTTGCGTAACCGTACCTGATGCGATCAAGGGCAGCAGCCCGACGCCACAGCAGGATCTGGTTCGGGTAATGAATGCGCCCGAGCTTTACGTCGGCCAGGAAGCCCGCTTCGGTGGGAAGGTGATCGACGTGCAGAACCAGCAGGGGAAAACCCGTCTGGAAATTGCCACGGTACCGCTCGACAGCGGCGCGCGTCCCGTACTCGGTGAAGCCTCTCGCGGGCGTATCTATGCCGACGTTAGTGGTTTCCTCGACCCGGTCGATTTTCGCGGACAGCTGGTAACCGTTGTCGGGCCGATTACCGGTTCGGTGCAGGGCAAAATCGGCAACACGCCGTATAAATTTATGACCATGCAGGTGAATGGCTATAAGCGCTGGCGTATCGCCCAGCAGGTGGTGATGCCGCCTCAGCCAATCGACCCGTGGATGTGGGGCCCACATCCTTATCGTTACGGTTATCCGGGATGGGGCTGGTATAACCCGGGCCCTGCACAGGTGCAAACGATCGTAACTGAGTAACTTACTGTTTTTGTTAAGAAAGAGACAGCGGCTCAGCCGCTGTCTCTGTTTTTTTACGGATAAAACGAAAAAAAAGAGTGACGCGCTTCGCAACCTGCAATCTGAACAATTAATAAACTGGTACGCTGAGTTAATATAATGTTAACAAACTGTTTATTATCGGGGCTGTGATGACGACGAACACTCATTTCAGAGGTGATGCATTGCAAAAGGTTTGGCTTAACCGTTATCCCGCAGATGTGCCTGCGGAGATCAATCCTGACCGTTATCAATCCCTGGTGGAATTATTTGAGCACTCGGTAAGACGTTACGCAGACCAGCCCGCGTTTGTGAATATGGGCGAGGTGATGACGTTCCGTAAGCTTGAGGAGCGTAGCCGGGCGTTTGCGGCTTATCTGCAGGAAGGACTTGGGCTGCAAAAAGGGGATCGCGTCGCGCTGATGATGCCGAACCTGCTGCAATACCCGGTGGCGCTGTTTGGCATCCTGCGTGCCGGGATGATTGTGGTCAACGTTAACCCGCTTTACACGCCGCGCGAGCTGGAACATCAGCTGAACGACAGCGGGGCGGTGGCGATTGTCATTGTTTCTAACTTTGCCCATACCCTGGAAAAAGTGGTCGACAAAACCCAGGTGAAGCATGTCATCCTGACGCGCATGGGCGATCAGCTTTCCACCGCCAAAGGGACGCTGGTTAACTTTGTCGTTAAATACGTCAAACGTCTGGTACCAAAATACCACCTGCCGGATGCTATCTCCTTCCGCCGCGCGCTGCATGCGGGCTATCGCATGCAGTACGTCAAGCCTGAAGTCGTCTCCGAAGACCTGGTCTTCCTGCAATACACGGGCGGCACCACCGGCGTGGCCAAAGGGGCGATGCTGACCCACCGCAACATGCTGGCGAACCTTGAGCAGGTTAATGCCACCTACGGGCCGCTGCTGCATCCGGGTAAAGAGCTGGTAATCACCGCGCTGCCGCTGTATCACATCTTCGCGCTGACCATGAACTGCCTGCTGTTTATCGAGCTGGGCGGGCAAAACGTATTGATCACCAACCCGCGCGATATCCCGGGTCTGGTGAAAGAGCTGGCAAAATACCCGTTTACCGCCATGACCGGGGTGAACACCCTGTTTAACGCGCTGCTCAACAACAAAGAGTTCCAGCAGCTTGATTTCTCCACGCTGCATCTCTCCGCGGGCGGCGGCATGCCGGTTCAGCAGGCGGTGGCCGAGCGCTGGGTGAAGCTAACCGGGCAATATCTGCTGGAAGGCTATGGCCTGACGGAATGTGCCCCGCTGGTGAGCGTCAACCCGCACGATATCGACTACCACAGCGGCAGCATCGGCCTGCCGGTCCCGTCGACGGAAGCAAAGCTGGTGGATGATGAGGATAACGAAGTGCCCCACGGCGAGCCGGGCGAGCTGTGCGTCAGAGGGCCGCAGGTGATGCTGGGTTACTGGCAGCGTCCTGATGCGACCGACGAAATCATTAAAGACGGCTGGCTTCACACCGGCGATATTGCGGTGATGGATGACGAAGGCTTCCTGCGCATCGTCGATCGCAAAAAAGATATGATCCTGGTCTCCGGCTTCAACGTCTATCCGAACGAAATCGAAGACGTGGTGATGCAGCACAGCGGCGTGCTGGAAGTGGCGGCGGTGGGCGTTCCTTCCGGCAGCAGCGGTGAAGCTGTGAAGATATTTGTGGTCAAGAAAGATCCTTCTCTTACTGAGGAAGCGCTGATAACGTTTTGTCGCCGTCAGCTGACGGGCTATAAAGTGCCGAAGCTGGTGGAATTCCGCGATGAGTTGCCGAAATCCAACGTCGGGAAGATATTACGACGAGAATTACGTGACGAAGCCCGTGCCAAAGTAGACAATAAGGCCTGAGCTTCACGTTAATCGCCCAGACGCCGGTTAAGCCGGCGTTTTTTATGGGCGCAAACAAAAGAGAATCCGATTTGAATTACCAGATGATCACGACCAACGACGAGCTGGCTTCGCTGTGCGAAGTGACGCGCGACTTTCCTGCCATTGCCCTGGATACCGAGTTTGTCCGTACCCGGACGTACTATCCGCAGCTGGGGTTGATTCAGATGTACGACGGTAAACACGTGTCGCTGATCGACCCTCTCGGCATTACCGACTGGACGCCGATGCGCGATCTGCTGCTCGATACCGCCGTCACGAAATACCTGCACGCAGGCAGTGAAGATCTGGAAGTCTTTCTGAACACCTTTGGCATCATGCCTCAGCCGCTGATTGATACGCAGATCCTTGCGGCGTTCAGCGGGCGACCGCTCTCCTGGGGCTTTGCCGCCATGGTGGAGGAGTATACGGGCCTGACGCTGGATAAAAGCGAATCCCGTACCGACTGGCTGGCGCGTCCGCTTACCGAGCGCCAGCTGGAGTATGCGGCGGCTGACGTGTTTTACCTGCTGCCGATCGCCGGACAGCTGATGAAAGAAGCCGAGGCATCCGGCTGGCTGTCCGCCGCGCTGGACGAGTGCCGTATGACCCAGCTGCGTCGTCAGGAAGTGGTGGATCCGAAAGAGGCCTGGCGCGACATCAGCAACGCCTGGCAGCTGCGTACGCGTCAGCTGGCGTGCCTGCAGCTGCTGGCAGACTGGCGCTTGCGTAAAGCGCGCGAGCGCGATCTGGCCGTTAACTTTGTGGTTCGCGAAGAGCATCTCTGGGCGGTTGCGCGCTATATGCCGGGCAGCCTCGGCGAGCTGGACAGCATTGGGCTTTCGGGCAGCGAAATCCGTTTCCACGGCAAAACCCTGCTGGCGCTGGTCGCAAAAGCGCAGGCGTTGCCGGAAGAGGCGCTGCCGGAACCGCTGCTGAACCTGATGGATATGCCGGGCTATCGCAAAGCGTTTAAGGACATCAAAGCGCTCGTGCAGGCGGTGGCTACGGAAAGCAAGCTGAGCGCGGAGCTGCTCGCTTCACGCCGTCAGATTAACCAGCTGCTTAACTGGCACTGGAAGCTGAAGCCGCAGAATGGCATGACGGAGATGATGGCGGGATGGCGCGGGGAATTGATGGCCGATCGCCTGAATACGCTGCTGGAAGGTTATCCGCGATAAAAATATGCC
>OKVX01000167.1_pt1 | contig 37899 bp, 36 predicted proteins | sample 1606941 | NCBI WGS metagenome assembly OKVX01 (sample SAMN03281016, study PRJEB24777) | human gut metagenome | isolation source: fecal sample PR161 from 1 month old female Malay infant, caesarean... | reverse complement strand
CATCACGACGCCAATAACTGGCTTGTACATTATATTTTCCATGATCGCCCTCACAAAGTGGACTAAATTATGACCGCCTGTGGCTGATAAACGGCCATATCGTTCAATATTTTCTCAATCTAGCAGTGGAAATAGCCGTTTGCAAACTTAATTTAACATTTGACAAACATTTTGTTTGCATACACATTCGAAGGGTGGACATTATATTTGACGTTTTCAGTCAGGGTCCGAAAACTAAAACAACGGCGGTGAATCATGGATACCAATATCGTAGAAGTTGAGAATTTTGTTCAGCAGACGGAAGAGAGACGGGTAAGCGCGTTCGCTAAAGAAGTGAAGCGCTACCTCGAAACCTACCCCAACACTCAGTATGTCGATGTACTCCTCACAGACCTGAACGGCTGCTTCCGCGGCAAACGCATTCCGGTCGCCAGCCTCAGCAAGCTGGAGAAGGGCTGCTACTTCCCGGCGTCCGTTTTCGCGATGGATATTCTCGGCAACGTGGTGGAAGAGGCCGGGCTTGGCCAGAATATGGGCGAACCGGACCGCAGCTGCGTCCCGGTATTGGGCACGTTGACCCCTTCGGCAGCCGATCCGGAATACATCGGCCAGGTCCTGTTGACCATGGTTGATGAAGATGGCGCTCCCTTTGACGTTGAGCCGCGGAACGTACTCAACCGCCTCTGGCAGCAGCTCCGCCAGCGCGGATTGTTCCCCGTGGTAGCGGTAGAGCTGGAGTTCTATTTACTCGATCGCAAACGCGATGCCGAAGGCTACCTGCAGCCGCCGTGCGCGCCCGGCACCGACGACCGTAATACCCAAAGCCAGGTCTATTCCGTTGATAACCTCAACCATTTTGCCGATGTACTGAATGATATTGACGAACTGGCCCAGTTACAGCTGATCCCGGCGGATGGCGCGGTGGCCGAAGCCTCTCCGGGACAGTTCGAAATCAACCTCCACCACACCGATAACGTGCTGGATGCGTGCGATGATGCGCTGGCATTAAAACGTCTCGTGCGTTTAATGGCGGAGAAGCATAAGATGCACGCCACTTTTATGGCGAAACCTTATGAAGAGCATGCGGGTAGCGGGATGCATATCCATATCAGCATGCAAAACAATAAGGGCGAAAACGTGCTGGCGGATGCGGACGGCGAGGATTCAGCCCTGCTGAAACGCGTGCTGGCCGGGATGATTGACCTGATGCCGGCGTCGATGGCGCTGCTGGCGCCGAACGTGAACTCGTATCGTCGCTTCCAGGCGGGCATGTATGTGCCGACGCAGGCGTCATGGGGGCATAACAACCGTACGGTAGCGCTGCGCATTCCGTGCGGCGATCGGCATAACCACCGCGTCGAATATCGCGTAGCCGGGGCGGACGCCAACCCGTATCTGGTGATGGCGGCGATTTTCGCCGGTATCCTGCACGGGCTGGATAATCCGCTGCCGCTGCAGGACGAGGTGGAAGGTAACGGTCTGGAACAAGAAGGCTTGCCGTTCCCAATCCGCCAGAGCGACGCGCTGTGGGAGTTTATGCAAAACGATCATCTGCGGGAGCGTCTTGGCGAGCGTTTCTGCCACGTTTACCACGCCTGTAAGAATGATGAGTTACTGCAGTTCGAGCGTCTTATCACAGAAACGGAAATTGAGTGGATGTTGAAAAACGCCTGATGTTCGCCCCGTAAGGGGCGCATTAGTTTTATCGGTAGCATCATACGGCCTGAGCGGAGCCTGGTCGTTCTTTTTTGCTGGGAGCCCAGCCATTTCCCGGATGTCGCGTTAAGGAGCGCAGGCGGCAACGGGGCTTCAGTTAACGACACAGTGTGTGACGAGGAAATGAGATGATGCAGATGTTCAAATATCCGCAGGGAGAAGGGGGCCTCTTTGGCCGCATTGGATGCCAACTTACCGCCGTTCATCGGTCCGTCTTACCCTTTTATTTACGCCTTACCCCCTTGCTAAGCAGGTTTGTTACCCGGTCTTTGTGCCCGCAAACTGTCGTCGGCATGGGGGGAATGCGTCATGGCTGCTAATCTTCCTGCAGAAAACGCCGCTCAGGCGGGGAAACCGCGTCTGCGTAAATCGCTCAAACTGTGGCAAGTGGTAATGATGGGGCTGGCTTATCTAACCCCCATGACGGTGTTTGATACCTTCGGCATCGTTTCCGGCATCAGCAATGGCCACGTTCCGGCCTCGTATTTGCTGGCGCTGGCTGGAGTGCTGTTCACCGCCATCAGCTACGGCAAGCTGGTGCGCCAGTTCCCGGAAGCGGGTTCGGCCTACACCTATGCGCAAAAATCGATTAACCCGCACATCGGTTTTATGGTCGGCTGGTCCTCGCTGCTCGACTATCTGTTCCTGCCGATGATTAACGTCCTTTTGGCGAAGATCTACCTCTCCGCGCTGTTTCCGGAAGTGCCGCCGTGGGTGTGGGTGGTGACCTTTGTCGCCATTCTGACCGCGGCGAATCTGAAAAGCGTTAACCTGGTGGCCAACTTCAATACCCTGTTCGTGCTGGTGCAGATCTCCATCATGGTGGTGTTTGTGATTCTGGTGGTACAAGGGCTGCATAAAGGCGAGGGCGTTGGCACCGTCTGGTCTCTGCAGCCGTTTATCAGCGAGAATGCGCATCTGATCCCGATTATTACCGGCGCGACGATTGTCTGCTTCTCGTTCCTCGGCTTTGACGCCGTTACCACGCTTTCTGAAGAAACCCCGAATGCCGCGCGGGTGATCCCGAAGGCCATCTTCCTTACCGCGATGTACGGAGGCATTATTTTTATCGTCGCCTCGTTCTTTATGCAGCTGTTCTTCCCGGATATTCATCGCTTTAAAGATCCGGACGCCGCGCTGCCGGAAATTGCGCTGTATGTCGGCGGCAAGCTGTTCCAGTCGATTTTCCTGTGCACCACTTTTGTTAATACCCTGGCATCGGGCCTGGCGTCACACGCCAGCGTGTCGCGCTTGCTGTACGTGATGGGCCGGGATAACGTCTTCCCGGAACGCATTTTCGGCTATGTGCATCCGAAATGGCGTACCCCGGCGCTGAACGTGATTATGGTGGGCATCGTCGCGCTGTCGGCGCTGTTCTTCGACCTGGTGACCGCGACGGCGCTTATCAACTTCGGCGCGCTGGTGGCCTTTACCTTCGTTAATCTCTCGGTATACAACCACTTCTGGCGGCGCAAGGGGTATAACAAAACCTGGAAAGATCGCTTCCACTATCTGCTGTTGCCAATGGTCGGCGCCCTGACCGTGGGGGTGCTGTGGTTGAACCTCGAGGCGACCTCGCTGACGCTGGGTCTGGTGTGGGCCGCGCTGGGATTGCTTTATCTGACCTACCTGACCCGCCGTTTCCGTAAACCGCCGCCGCAGTTTGACGCGACGAAAGCGGAGCAGGCCTGGGAGTCGTAATTTGCCGTTACCACGACAACAAGGCAGGCAAGCCTGATGTCGAATAAGAGCTCCATGTTTATCATGGAGCCCTTTTTAATGACTTGAATATCTGCTTTTACCCCATCTTTTGTTTTTTTGTCGACTTTAAATGAACGGGTTTTATTTCCGCTGTGAATATAATGGGCCGGTAATATTATATATTATGGGGTAATAAACTTATATTTTAATTTTGTGTTGCTGGGCGTATTATTTTTGGTCAGTGCTGTTTTATCAAAAGGATATTTGGGTATGACAGAACAAACTAAAATAATTCAATTACAGGATACATTAAACCGTTATTTGCTTTACTTTCCGCGAAGCAAAAGTACGGCTGTCGATGTGCATTCTTTTATAGGCGAAGAGACGCTCAGCAAACCGTATCGGTATACCATCCGTTTTTCCAGTGCCGATGACAATATCCCCGCCGGAGCTGTTCTCAATCAGATCGCGCAGTTTTATCTTCGGGCACCTAATCCGAACGCGCGTTGGCAGAGCGAGGCAGCCTGGTTGCTGGTACGCCAGATTAACGGCGTTATAACACAATTTACCCGCCTGAAGTCGTCCTCAGATGAGGCGCTTTATGAGTGCGTGCTGGAGCATGAGCTTGCGCTGCTGGATAAAAATTATCGCTCAGCGGTGTATACGGATGTCACCGTGCCGGAAGTGGTTACGCAACTCATGAAAAATAGCGGCTACTTCAAAGGCTATAATATCGATTTCGACAGGCTGAGTTACACCTACCCTCGAAGGGAAATGATTATTCAGTGGAAAGAAACGGATCTGCAGTTTATTCGTCGGCTGTTGGCTGAAATTGGCATCTGGTTTCGTTTTGAGAATCACTATAAGGTTCAGACGGAAATCGTGGTGATTTTTGCTGACTCTGACAGTCGATACATTTACCGCGATAAAAAACTCCCCTACGTCCGCTATTCCGGGATGACCAGCTATGACGAGTATGTGACCGATCTGGAAGAGCAGCACTCGCTGATTCCTGAACAGGTATTAGTACGCACCTACAACTATCGCGATCCGTATTCTCCACAAGCTATTAAAACCATTATCAATAATGATATCCCGGAGGGGATTACGTCCGGGGAGAGTATCACTACGCCGATCATTACCTCGCAGACGGCGATTTTCACGCAACAGAAGCTGAGACGGCCACGTTTTACGCCCGCCTACGCTATGAACGTCTACTGAATGAGCAGAGCCGGCTCAGTGCAACAACCAGCGATCCGGAGCTGCGGCCTGGCGTTATGTTTCACCTTACTGGGCCGGTACCAGACGGCTTCAAACCGGGTTTTTTGATTACCACCATGACGATTACGGGCAGTCGAGCCCGGCATTATCACGCGCAGCTCGCCGGCATTCCGTATCTTTCAGGATACAACTTTCGACCGGAGTATCTGTCGCGACCTGTCATTGCCGGTACGGTGCCCGCGCGGGTGGCCTCTATCGGAAGGGATAAAACGTATGCCGGGGTGGATGCCAGGGGGCGTTACTGCGTGAAGTTTGATTTTGATCTCAATGAAAAACGCAGCGGCTTTGAAAGCGCACTCGTCCGGCTGGGCAGGCCTTACGCCGGCGACACTTACGGTTTTCATTTTCCGTTGCTGGATGGGACGGAAGTTGCCATTGCCTTTGAAGGTGGCGACCCGGACAGGCCTTTCATTGCGCATGTGATGCATGACGGCGCTCGCCCCGATCTGGTCACAAACCGTAATGATACCCGCAATATTATCCGCACGGCAGCGCTGAACAAAATCCGTCTGGAGGACCGCCGGGGTAAGGAGCATATCAAGATTTCGACGGAGCACGGCAAGGGGCAACTCAATCTGGGCCACCTTGTCGATGCGGAAGGAAAAAAACGCGGGGAAGGGCTGGAGGCCCGTACCGATGACTGGATGGCTTTGCGTGCGGCAAAGGGGGTGATGATCACCACGCAAGCGCAGCCGCGGGCCCAGGGGCAGCAGTTGGATATGACCGCCGCGATTACGCAACTGGAAAAAGCGCTCTCGCTGGCAATGACATTGCAACAAAGCGCACTAACGGCCGGCGCCAGTAATGTGGATACCGATCGGCAAAATATGCTCGGCCAGACGCTGAATAGACTCAGCGGTGCAGCTCTGCTGACCTATGGCGGGCAAGGACAGGCGCATGTGACCCCGGAAAGTCTGCAACTGTCCGCCGGACAGGATGTGATTACGACGGCAGGTCGTCACGCCAGTATGAACGTGATGAAGAAATTCTCGCTGGCCGTGGGCGAAAAACTCTCATTGTTTGCCCGCAAGCTAGGTATTCAGATGGTTGCCGGCGCCGGGGATATCACCACGCAGGCGCAGCGCGGCGCCATACATATGCTCTCTCAGCAGGATTTTACGCTAACCAGTACGGACGGGAGACTGCATGGCAGCGCCAAACAGGGCATACAACTGGTGTGCGGAGGCGGCGGGATCCGTATCAGCCCTGATGGCCAGGTTGAGATTTTCTCTCCTGTCGGGGTCGATATTAAAGGGCCGAATCTCAGGTATCTGGGGCCAGAAAGCGCGCAGGTGCAAGCACCTGCCTTTGATAAAGGAACCTTTACGCGTCGCTATCAACTGCATGCTTCTGACGATCCGGAACAGGTTCTGGCGAATCGTCCTTTCAGGCTCAAGAGCTCAACCGGCGAAGTGCTCGAGGGCGAGACGGACAGCAATGGTTGCTCTCCATTGCTCGATTCGGCCGATCTTGATTCGTACAAACTGGAGGTACTGTAATGGCTGGCGAGAAAAAGAAGCCGTATTGCCCGCGTATTGTGTCTGAGAATGATGTGGGAGTGCATAAATCGCTGGGGCTGGAGGCGCAGACCTGCAGGGTTGGCATTCCCCGACCGATGCCGGGGATAGTGATTTTGGTCCATGGCGTGAACGACGTCGGCGAGGCGTACCAGAATCAGGAGAAGGGGATTATTGCCGGACTGAAGAAACGGCTTAATCGGCCGGATTTTTACGCCCACGAATGGAAAGACTACAGAATCACCGTTCCCGGCCGTTCCCCCATCATCCCGTTCTATTGGGGGTATAAGCCTGTCACGCGTGAAGAGTACATGGGCGATCAACAGCGTTACCGGAATGAGGTCAGCAAGCTACAAGACAGCGCGCACCTGCCGTTTGACGCTTACCAGGAAGATAACGCCGATAAGAAAGCTGAACTGGGTAACGATGGCAAAGGTAGGTTTAAGTACCAGAACGACAACTTTAAAAATGCCCTTGATGTTAACTTTGCCAAAGGGGGCGGGACGTTCGCGAACGCCACAACGAACATCCCGGATATGCTCGGACCGGGTGCGGGAGGGGTAGCGCTAGCCGCAGCTGGATTTAGCACGCTGTACATGAACGGCGGTGATTTTACGCACCCTATTTTCCCTAATCCACATCGTATTTATCAGTTTTTTGCCGCGCAACGTCTGGCCGATTTAATCCTGACAATCCGACGTGATCTGACGACGGCAAATGATGTAATTAACATCGTCGCGCATAGTCAGGGTACGATCATCACCATGCTGGCAAATATGCTGGTAAAACAGGCCGGATATGATCCAGTTAACTGTGTCATTTTGATCCATTCGCCGTATTCGCTGGAAGGGCGTCTGAGTGAAGATATTCAGCCCGGGCACCACCAGACGGATAACGCCCGGCAAACGACCTTTAAAAATTTTTGTGCGTTGATGGCAACTCAGTACAAAGGAGGTGAAATATCAGAAGCTAACCTGCTGGCAATGGAAGGGGCCTGTACGTTACGAAAAGCGTCAGATAGCCCACTGCGGCAGGATGAAAAGTACCGTCGGGACAATAATGGCAAGGTCTATAACTATTTCTGTCCAAACGATGGCACGGTATCGCTGAAGAATATTCAGGGAATTGGCTGGCGGGGGATCCCCAGGAACATAGCCAGTGCTATTCCCAATCTGTATCAACGGGTGTTCTATCAGCATGGGCAGACCGGAATCGCCCCGACCGGAAAGCCTTTTGAGTTACCGCCATCACACAAAGGGGATGCGGAATATAGCTCTCTCACCAACACGGCTTATACCGCGCATGATGTTGTCGTTAATGGAGAAGAACTGCCGCAGCCGTTCGTCTTTAAACTGCAGGGGCAGGATAACCATCCGGACAATGATCCGAAAACGAGCGATAAACCGTATACCGCGTATATCGATCCGGACAGTCCGGATGCCTATATCTCCTATTCAGCAAAAGCCTACGCTATCAAACGAACTCGCAGCGCCACCTATTCGCTTAGCCGTTACGCAAGCCTGAGTTGGCGCCCTGGCCATATTCTGACGGCGGATGAGCTGAAAATGGAAAGCTATGAGCGAAAGGTAGAAGTTATTCATGGTGAGGTCATTGGAACGAAAGACTTTTCTCAACTTACGCTGACATGGCTTAAACCTCGCGAAGAGCTTGAAAACGAATGGCAGAAAGCCGACCCGGTGGGTTACAGCCAGCACTCATCGATCGTTATGAGCGAATTTGCCCCATCCCATGCTATGGCGTTTGACCTGGCAATTGGTCCATGTCGTTCATTTGACTATAAAGCGGGTAAGTTCTGGGAAGATCTACTGCATCGTGCAGACTGGCGCGATCCTTTGAATAAATACCCTCAGGCTAAAGAATACTACCAGAATGGAAAGTTAAACCTTCAGGAAACGAAATTCTACATGAACAAGCCTGACGAGATATTGCCGAAAGGGGATTTTGGGGTAGTAAACGAATTTAACAATGCGACCAGGGTGAGGCCATCCCGCGACCTGGCTGCCGGTAATCAGGAAGTGGCAAACCTGCAGTGGGAGATGCCGAAACCCAAAAGTGACAGGGAACTGGGTATCGGAAACCAACGGTCAGCGCTCGATATCTAGGGAATATTTATGAAGCAGAGATACACATCAGGGACTGTTCTGGCGGCCATACTTATGGTCGTTGGATGTCAGGCGCAACAGCTGCCGACGCAGGTCATTTATCGTTTCGATGACCACCGTTATCTGGAGCTGAAAGGCTGGGATTGTGAGGGCGAACTCTGGTACACGGATACACTGAGGGGGATTCACACCGAACCAGTTAGCCAATTTTACAGAATATATACTAAAAAATTTATTCATCCGTCTGAGCGTTACATTGCGCTGCCAACTTGGGATTCCGCGGGGTTTATAGTGTCAAAGGACTACGGAAAAACGTGGTATCCATCCTCATTTGCTCCCAGAGAAAATGAGCCAAACGGTGATTCGTCCCCCCCATATGATGACCTTATCTCTTTCACCGTCGTCAACGATCAGGGTTTTTTGCAGACCAGGCACCGACTGTATATGTCGTCCAAACCGTTCGACGATCCACGTCTGGCGGCTGGTGGCCCGGGTATCCAATATGTCATTGAAGGGGAAACTCACACTATTACTCCGCAATCCCCGGGGCCTTCGTGGGGTATGGATTACATAACGAAGCAAGGACTTGAGAACGATACGGCAAAATTCCACACCAACTACCAGGGGCTACCCGACAGAGTACCCGAAGTAAAAGGCTATACCGGTTGGGATCATATGCGTTGTGATATGGATGCGGGGAGATAGCCATGAAAGGATTATTCACCGCTCTGGCGGCCATGCTTATGGCCGTTGGATGTCAGGCGCAACAGCCGCCGACGCAGGTTATTTATCGTTTCGATGACCACCGCTATCTGGAGCTGAAGGGGTGGGGCTGTGAAGGCGAACTCTGGTACACGGATACACTGAGGGGGGATTCATACCGAGCCGGTAAGTCAGTTCTATCGAATTTTTACCAAAAAATTTATCCACCCTTCTGATCGCTATATTGCTATTCCTAACTGGGAAATAGATGGGTTTATTGTCTCGAAAGATAACGGTCAAACCTGGAGTCCTGTCGGATATTCGCCGGGTTATAACGAGCCGGATGGGATGAATTCTCCCCCTCGAGATGATGTTCTCTCTTTCACCGTCGTCAACGACCAGGGTTTTTTGCAGACGAAGCACCGACTGTATATGTCGTCCAAACCGTTCGACGATCCGCGTCTGGCGGCTGGTGGCCCGGGTATCCAATATGTCATTGAAGGGGAAACTCACACTATAACCCCCCAGTTTCCAGGTTGGTCATGGGGGATGGTTTATATGACCAAACAAGGACTTGAGAACGATACGGCAAAATACCACACCAATTACCAGGGACTCCCCGACAACGTGCCCGAAGTAAAAGGCTACACCGGCTGGGATCGTATGCGTTGTGATATGGATGCAGGACGTTAAGGGAGCAAAAATAATGAAAGGTGTCATTAGGTTAAATGATCTGCTGGTGGGCGGAGGAAAAGTGATCACATCATCCGGTGCTGAATTTATGGGAGCCCCTGTCACCCTAAAAGGTGACAAAGTTCAGTGTGCTACGCACAAAGGGACTTTCGGTATTACTGAGTGCCACCCCTTTTGGACGATGAACGGTCGCGGTGTGGTGGTGGATGGCTGTAAAGCTGAATGTGGATGCGCGATACGAACGACGCTACAAACTGCGGGAGCGGTGTAATGGAATGGTGGCTATATTCTGAGCAGGAAGATATTCAGGATGAGATGCCTGTATTGGCTGTCGTGATGATTTATGTAGCGCTTATCGCGGTATGCCTGTTTATACAGGCGCTAGTCTGGCCTGAAAATAAACCGGTCACGTGTGAGTTCTTCATTCCTTCCGTATTCCTTCCTGCCTGTGTTTTGACCACGATATTGTTCTTCGTGAAGATGGTATTGAGTGCGACAGTGTGTTACGCAGAAATACGCAAATATATTGCCAAATCCTGGGAGGTGGAGCTTAAAACCTATGCCCGAAAAAATATCGCGCTAGCCGCCTGGACTACTCTAACCCCTTTAGAACAGCCTGCGCTCAATATGCTGAAACTGGAGGGAGAGTTTCCGTTAGCGCCGAAAACCCCTCTCAGGATAGAAATTGAAGATCTTTTCGAGCAGACCCGTAATGAGCAAATTTTCACGAAATTGCTTACCCCAATGGCTATGATGTTGAACGGTAATAATTACCGCGGAATTGAAATTATCGTCTGGGTACGTGGGGGAGATAACTTCTGTGTAGATGCATTGAGGAGGGTGCTGGAGCATCTGAATATCCCTAACGCCAACGCCTGTGAAATCGAATACCTTACCGAGTGTCCGGAGTACGGCATGGTGGATAAATGGATCGCTGCGCCCGATGACAACGTCATTAACCGAATCGTCATTACTGTCGATATGCATGAAGAAGATAGCGATTCTAAAAGCATGGAAAGCGCCTGTGCGTTTTTGTTCACTAATCACTATGTCAGAGGAGCAGGCGAAAAGCCGGTATATCTTTATCAGCCGATGTCCGGCGTTACTGATGTAGAAGAAAAGATGCCGGTCTATCTGGAGGTTAAGTCCGTTATTGCACCTAAAACACTGTGGTATACAGGATTGTCCAGAGTGGATAAATACCCATTATTGCAGGCGTTAGATGCAAAAAATCTGGCGTCAGAACGCCTGGATATGGAGGCCTCACTAGGGGAAAAGAGTGCCGGTTATCGATGGTTGGCTTTGGCGCTGGCTGCCGATGCCGTTAGGTATGCGCAAGGCGAGCAGCTGGTGGCGACATCTGAAAATAACAAGTTTGCTATTACTTCCTTGTCTTCAAAGAAGACGAATTTACCCGACAAAGCTAAGTGGGGCCATACGATACCACCTGTTGTGCACAGCGTTATAGTATCGGGAGGCCTGATGATTTCGTGGCTGTTTTATAATGTGAGTTTTACGCCTAAACCTGAACATATCTCTACGCTGTGGATCGTGGCGAGTATAGCCATTCCTGCAATTATCGCTTTTGGCGCTGGTTTGTCATTGACTGTTTTAGCCGTCAATAAGGCATATCAACATATGGGGTATTGAGCTGAATCTTATTGTATAGACGGGAAGAAGCCGACCGTGAGATCGGCTTCTTCCCTGGTAATACGCAGCCCGGGTGTAAAGATTGGCAAAGTGAAATTATTTCTTTTTTTTATCGGTTGGCAACTGACCGGCGCGGCGTTCTTTGATGTAAGACACCAGGCTGTAAACGGCGACACCCAGTAGAGCGATCGCCACGATAAATAGCAAGAAACCCGACATAAATTAACCTAATAATTTGTTTAAACAGAAGAAAAAATAACGCCTCACGAAGACGATAACATCGGGATGTTTCCGAAAGATGACCTAAAAGTGCCAAAGGCATCCAGCATGGCTCAGTATGTTAAAATATTGATGGTGTTAATGTATTGTGACGCTATTTGCGCGCCTTAGCGTCTGATGTAACACTCCGTTAAGTCATTTTACAGACGGATGGGATTGCGGCTGTTACGCTAACCGTTGAATGAGAATTTTCTGAGAGTAATGCATGTTTAAAACAAGTCTCGCCGGCCTGCTTGCTTCGGCGCTTATGCTGACGGCTTTTGCCAGTTGGGCGCAGTCGGAAAGCCAACAGGTTCGCGAACGAATTGTCGAGCAGGTGTTAAAACCCTGCGAAGGTAAAAAGGCCGGGGATAAAGTGGTGATGGTCGACCGCCGGGGCGGCGAACATGAAGCGATTTGTACGCTGGCGGCGGTGCCATTACCGGAATAGGTAGCCGCTTTCGCCACTCCCTCTGCGACACTCATCCTGACTCTGTTTTATGCCTTCGGTAGCGGTTAAGATCATACCAACTGAGGTACTCGCGGGTTATGGCTTGCGCTTTATCCGGGCGACCTGCCGTTAATTTATTCACCATGCAGGCTGAAACTGCCGGTGTTGCGGCCTCAAATCCCCGGTGGCGCTGCCGCTTACCGGGGCTACAGCGCTGTGCGATTTGGTAGCCTGGAGAAGGCGCAACGCGCCGCGTCCGGGAAAACTCCTTAAGAAAGTTGCCAACCGATAACCGTATCTACGGTCCTGAATCTGCCGCTCCCGGCCATCTCTGAAGTGTTAAAAAAGCGACCGACGCCTCAGTTTGTGAGCCATTGCCCGCAAAAATGTCATAAATCCGTCACAATGATGGCGATGATAATAAATGACTGAGGATGAAGGGATGAAAAAAAGTCTACTCGCCGCCGCGGTGGCCGGGGCCGTATTGTTATCCGCCGGCGCCCAGGCGCAGGACGCCGTTGCGCCGGAAGGGTATCAACTGCAACAGGTGCTGATCATGAGCCGCCACAACCTGCGCGCGCCGCTGGCCAATAACGGCAGCGTACTTGAGCAGTCGACGCCGAAATCCTGGCCGCAGTGGGATGTGCCAGGCGGCCAGTTAACCACCAAAGGCGGCGTGCTGGAGGTCTATATGGGCCACTATATGCGTGAGTGGCTGGCGCAGCAGAAGCTGGTGACCAGCGGCGAATGCCCGCCGGAAAATGCCGTCTACGCCTACGCTAATAGCCTGCAGCGCACCGTCGCCACCGCGCAGTTCTTTATTACCGGCGCTTTCCCTGGCTGCGGGGTGCCTGTGCATCATCAGCCGCAGATGGGAACGATGGATCCCACGTTCAACCCGGTCATTACTGACGATTCAGCCGAATTCGCGCAAAAAGCGGTGCAGGCAATGGAAAAAGAGCGTCAGGGGATGCAGCTCGCTGAGAGCTACAAGCTGCTGGAAGAGATGACCGACTATCGTAATTCGCCATCCTGTAAAGAAAAGCATGTCTGCTCGCTTAGCGACGGTAAAGATACCTTTAGCGCCAAATATCAGCAGGAGCCAGGTGTTTCCGGGCCGCTGAAGATCGGTAACTCGCTGGTGGATGCCTTCACCCTGCAGTACTACGAAGGTTTTCCGAAGGATCAGGTGGCGTGGGGCGAAATTGCCAGCGATAAGCAGTGGCAGGTGCTGTCAAAGCTGAAAAATGGCTATCAGGATAGTCTGTTTACTTCCGCGGAAGTGGCGCGCAACGTCGCTAAGCCGCTGGTTAAATATATCGATAATGCGCTGGTGGGCGATGGCGCCGCTAAGGCGAAAGTGACGCTGCTGGTCGGGCATGATTCCAACATCGCTTCGCTGCTGACGGCGCTGGACTTTAAACCCTACCAGTTACCCGGCCAGTATGAGCGCACCCCCATCGGCGGCAAGCTGCTGTTCCAGCGCTGGCACGATAGCGGCAGCAATCGCGATTTAATGAAGATTGAGTATGTCTATCAAAGCACTGAACAGCTGCGCAACGCGGATGCTTTGAGCCTGCAATCTCCACCGCAGCGGGTCACGCTGGCGCTTAACGGTTGTCCGGTTGATGACCAGGGATTCTGCCCGTTGGAGACGTTCAAAAAGGTCATGAACGAGGCGGCAAAATAAAACAAAAAACCCGGAGCAGTCCGGGTGATGAATGAGCGCGGGCGCAATGCCCGCGCAATTGCGCTATCAGACGTTTTTACGTTCGATGGTCTGTTCGCCCCAGAAGAGGCTGTCTTTATCGGTTTTGGCGAAAGCTCGCGACAGCACCTCATCGCTGCCTTCTTCCCAAATTTTCTCCGCCAGCTTTTCATCGTAATTCGCGAGTTCGAAAATGGCTTCGGCGATTTCCAAAGAGGTATTACGTAAGCTTGCCCATTCGCCCACGTGGTGGGCCTTCGCTTCTTGATTCGGCATGCAACTCCTCCTGTTGAAGGTTAGCCGTGTAATTTCACAGCTACATTGGCGACGTGCTCACCCTGGTAGCGAGCGATAGCCAGCTCTTCCTGGCTTGGCTGACGGGAGCCGTCGCCGCCTGCGATGGTGGTTGCGCCATATGGCGTGCCGCCGCGCACCTGGGAGACATCAAACAGCTCCTGCGCGCCGTAGCCAATCGGCACAATGATCATCCCATGATGGGCAAGGGTAGTCCAGGTTGAGGTAATTGTCTGCTCCTGGCCGCCGCCGGTACCGGTTGAACTAAAGACGCTGGCGACTTTGCCATACAGCGCGCCGGAAGCCCACAGGCCGCCGGTCTGATCCAGGAAGGTGCGCATCTGTCCCGACATATTGCCGAAACGGGTAGGGGTACCAAAGATGATGGCATCATACTCCGCCAGTTCCTGCGGTGTGGCGACGGGCGCATTTTGTGTTTTCCCGCCTGCTTTGGCAAACGCTTCAGCCTGCATAGTTTCCGGCACGCGCTTCACAACCACCTCAACGCCGTCAACTTTATTTGCCCCTTCGGCAACGGCATGAGCCATGGTTTCGATGTGTCCATACATGGAATAATAAAGCACCAGAATTTTAGCCATTTGCATCACTCCTCGGTTGCGTAATTGTCCAGCCAAATGACTGGCTACCTATAAAGATAAGACCTGTGGCGCAGAGTGCAAATCCAACAAACATTTGTTTGATTTATAACAAAATGGCAAAGATTAATTTGCAACATGCCTCGTAGCAAATAGATACATTTTGCGCAGGGCTGATTTCAGCTGTAAGAAGAAATGCTTAGCGGTTGCGATCGCCGCTGGCGTCTGGTTTTGACGATTAAATGTTGCGGAATGTGACTATTTTCTTGGGGAATGAGTTTCATTTACTACGCTTATAAGCACGCGATGCATAATGGCCATGCCATATGCCGCGGGGGCTTAGGCCCAGAACTCACCTAATGCAATATGATGTCAAACCCAATGGAGGTCAGTAATGGCAAACCATCGTGGCGGTTCCGGCAATTTTGCCGAAGATCGTGCCAGAGCATCAGAAGCAGGTCGTAAAGGTGGCCAGCACAGCGGGGGGAACTTTAAAAACGATCCTCAACGCGCCTCGGAAGCTGGCAAAAAAGGGGGTAAAAATAGTCACGGCAATCGCAATAGCTAGCCGGGACTGTCTTTTATGATGCGGTGTTAATCTCCCCCGACCCTGCCGCATCACCCTCGCCGCCGACGTATGTCGGCGGTTTTTTTGTCTATGGGTGTTGCTTTCGGCCTGAAGCGCCTGCGAAACTGGTTAGCTATTTATTGCTATTGGTCGCCTCATGTCTTCGCTCAAACTCTCGATAACGCCGCAGGAACTGATCCTGATTGTGATCACCATGTTCTGGGGCGGTACCTTTCTTGCCGTACAGTACGCCGTGAACTTTAGCGGGCCGTTTTTCTTCGTCGGCCTGCGCTTTGCCACCGCCGCGCTGGCGGTGGCGCTACTGTCGCTGCGTACGTTACGCGGCCTGACCTGGCTTGAGGTTAAGGCCGGTGTGGCAATCGGCGTAGCGATTGCGCTCGGATACAGCCTGCAAACCTGGGGCTTACAGTCCATCTCCAGCAGTAAATCGGCGTTTATTACCGCCATGTATGTGCCGCTGGTACCGCTGTTGCAGTGGCTGTGTCTTGGGCGCATGCCCGGTGTCATGTCCTGCGTGGGCATCGTGTTGGCGTTTATCGGGCTGATCCTGCTGGCGGGGCCGGAAAACAATCTGCTGGCTTTGGGGATTGGCGAAATGATTACCCTGGCAAGCGCGGTGGCTATCGCTGCCGAAATCATTTTAATCAGCGCGTGGGCGCGTCAGGTCGATGTGCGCCGGGTGACGGTGGTACAGCTGGCGACTGCCTCGCTGGTGGCTTTTGCCGCGATGGGGCCGGCTGGGGAGTCTATCCCGCCGATGCGCCCGGAACTGCTGGCCGTCGCGCTGGGACTGGGGATTTTCAGCGCCATTATTCAGGTCACCATGAACTGGGCGCAGCGTAGCGTATCGCCGACGCGGGCGACGCTGATTTACACCGGCGAGCCGGTTTGGGCTGGCGTGTTTGGTCGTATCGCCGGCGAGCGTCTGCCGCTGCTGGCGCTGGTGGGCTGTCTGTTTATTCTCGCCGGAGTGCTGGTCAGCGAGCTGAAGTGGAAGAAAAAATCGCGGCCGCAGATTGCCGCAGAGGAAGCGCCAGAGCTTGCCGAGCGGCGCGAGCCCTAATTATGGCCCCGGCGCACGTCGCCGGGGCGAACCCTCGTTATATCGTGGTGGCTTTTGCCACCTTTTCCTGATGCTGACGGCGGTTAAGCAACGCATGCAGTAAAATAGCGCCGAAAGTCGCCGTCCCAATCCCTCCAAGGCGAAAGCCCCCCAGCGATAAAGTAAAATCGCCTGCGCCCAGAACCAGCGTCACCGCTACCATGATTAAATTCGCATTCAGGCTGAGATCGACCCGATTCTGCACCCATATCCGCGCCCCGGTGACCGCAATCAAACCAAAGACCACGATTGACGCGCCGCCAATGACCGGGCCTGGGATCGTATGAATCAGGGCGCCGAACTTGGGCGAAAAGCCGAGCAGGATGGCGATCAGCGCCGCGGCGACAAACACCAGCGTTGAATAGACTTTGGTCACCGCCATAACGCCGATGTTCTCCGCATAGGTGGTGACGCCGCTACCGCCGCAGGCGCCGGAAAGCAGGGTCGCCAGCCCGTCGCCGACAAACGCGCGCCCCATCCAGGGATCCAGATTGCGCCCGGTCATTCCCGATACGGCCTTTAAATGCCCCAGGTTTTCCGCCACCAGAATGATGGCCACCGGCGCAATCAGCAGCATCGCCTGGCTGTCAAACGTGGGCGAAGTCAAGTGAGGGACGCCAAACCACGCCGCCTGGGCGACAGGAGCAAAATCCAGCGGTTTACCAAGAGCGAATCCGTTGGCCAGCAGCGCATAGAGCGCACAGGCGATAATAAGCCCCATCAGGATCAGTAGACGCTGCAGCAGTCCTCGGGTAAAGACCGCGACGGCGCCGATACAAAGCACCGTCAGCATCGCCATCCAGCTGTCGAAGGCGTTGGCGGAAACGCTGTGCACGGCAATTGGCGCCAGGTTTAGACCGATCGCCATCACCACCGCGCCGGTTACCGCGGGCGGCATCAGTCGCTCTATCCAGCCGGTACCGATTTTCATCACCACCAGACCGATCAGGGTATAGAGCAGCCCGCAGGCGATAATGCCGCCGAGGGCGACGCTGAGATGAGGATTCAACCCCTGACCGGTAAAGCCGGTCACGGTGATGACCACGCCGACGAAGGCGGCGCTGGAGCCAAGATAGCTCGGTACCCGGCCGCCGGTGACGACAAAGAACAGCAGAGTGCCCACCCCCGACAGCAGGATAGCCAGGTTGGGGTCAATCCCCATCAATAAAGGCATCAATACGGTCGCGCCAAACATCGCCACGGCGTGCTGCACGCCCATGATCAGCGTTTGCCCGGCGGATAAACGTTCATCCGGGGCGACAACGCCGGCATCTGCGGCGGGGGTGGTTAACTGCCAGCGAGGAAAATCGAAGAGTGCCATGATGATATCCCGGGTGAGAGGTTAACAAACGGGCCGCATAAGCGTGTGATAGCCGCGGTCAAACCACATCAGGCCGCGCGGTTCCGGCTGGCGGGCGATAGCCACGACCTGGCAAAACAGAATGTCATGGGTGCCGACCTGTAGCCGCTGGTCGATTCGGCAGTCGAAACTGACCAGCGCCTCTTTCAGCCGCGGGCAGCCGGTCGCGCCGGTTTGCCAGTCGGCGGCGGCAAAGCGCTCATCCATTGCCGTTTTACCGCCAAAGAGCGTCGACAGGGCCTCCTGTCCGGCCGCGAGGGTATTGACGCAAAGGGCCTGATGTTCGCTGAATACCGGCCAGACCGAAGCCGAGCGGTTGAGGCACACCAGCAGCGTCGGCGGGGTATCGGTTACGCTGCATACCGCGCTGGCGGTAAAACCGGCGCGCCCGGCAGGCCCTTCGGTGGTGATAATGTTGACCGCCGCGCCGACATGGGCCATGGCGTCACGAAAACTGTGTTGATCCGCTACGTTCATTACCGTCTCCTTATGCCAGCAGGCAGGCTTTATCAAAACTCAGGCGCGGCAGCCGGTCGTACAATTTGCCGGGGTCGCCATAGCCGATATTCACCAGTAGATTGCTTTTCCAGCCGCTGTTGGCGAAAAACGCCGCATCGACTTTCTCGCGGTCGAATCCCGACATCGGGCCGGTGTCGAGACCCAGCGAGCGGCAGGCGAAAATCAGATACGCCGCCTGCAGCGAGCTGTTGCGAAAGGCGGTTTCCTCGGCCAACTGCGGACTGGAAGTAAACCAGCTCCGGGCGTCGCCGTGCGGAAACAGCGCGGGCAGGCGCTCGTAAAACGCGTTATCCCAGGCCACGATGGCGGTGACCGGCGCCTGCATTGTTTTTTCCACATTGCCGCTGGAGAGCGTTGGGCGGAGTTTCGCTTTGCCCTCGGCGCTGCGCACAAAAACGATTCGCGCCGGTGAACAGTTGGCCGAGGTCGGGCCCAATTTCATCAGGTCGTAAATTGCCCGCAGTTGCTGGTCACTAACCGCGAGATCCCGCCAGCCGTTGTAAGTTCGGGCATGAGTGAATAGGGTCTCGCAAGCCTTTTGGTTGATTGCTTCGCTCATATATTCTCCTCGGCGACCGGCAGCAGGGTCGTCAGGCCGTCGCGTAAAATAGGGTTAAACGTGTCGCTGTCGGTAACGTTACAGGCATGGCCGCCCCAGGCCATTTCCACGAGTCGGCTACCGGGAATCGCCGCCTGCAGCATTCGCGAGCAGGAGGCGGGGACCAGCAGGTCGTCGGTGGCGCTGATGATGAGCGTCGGGCAGGCGATAGCCGCCGCGCGGCGCGAAAAATCCGCCTGTTTCAGGGCCTGCAGCCTTTTCAGTAGATTCTCCTTGCCCTGGAAATGGCTAATAGCCAACGCGTCTTCCGCTTCGAGACGCGGCAGGCGGGCCGCCATCCACTCCGCCGGATAGAGAAACAGCGGCTGAGCCTCGACCCACGCCTGGGCGCCGCCGGCATGCAACAGGCGTTCGCGGACCTGAAAGCAGCGGCGGGTATGCGGGGAAAGCGTTAGCCAACCGTTTACCAGCACCAGCGCGCTGACCGCGCGCGGATAGTCGAGCGCCAACTGCATCCCAATCAGCGCTCCCAGGGCGTGGCCAACCAGCGCGAAGCGCATGATGCCCGCCGCCTGCAGGGCGCTGAACAGCTCCTGAGCCATCGTCGCCATGCTGTAATTTTCCGGCAATGGGCCGCGGTTCTCCCCGGTACCGTTATGGTCATAGCACACCAGTTGATAATGCTGTTCCAGCGCCGCCCGCTGCGTCAGCCAGTACGCGCTACCCCCGCCAAGCCCGGCGCTCAGCACCACCACCGGGGAGCCGGGCCACGGCGGCGGGGCAATATTGAGCCTCATCATGTTGGAGTCCCGATATGGGCGACGCTGGCAATTTCCACCAGCGCATCGGGTTTCACCAGCCCGCACTGAATACAGAAACGCGCCGGTTTATCACCGGGGAAAAACTCGGCGTAAACCTCGTTAATCGCGGCGTAATTTTGCCAGTCGGTGATAAAGATACTGTTGAAGGTCACATCCGCCATACTGCCCCCCGCCGTTTCGATAACGCTTTTGATAATCTCCAGCACGTGACGGGTTTGCGCCTTTGGGTCGCCGGGGTAGAGCACATTGTTTTGCTTATCGAACGGCAGAGTGCCGGAGACATATACCACTCCGTCGGCGAGCGTCCCTGGAACAAAGGGGGCAATCGGCGTAGCGGTGCCGGGGGGAATAATCACCTGTTTAGGCATAGCGTTTCTCCTCGGTAAAAGCGAGCGGGGCGTCGGGTTCTATGGCGCGACAGAAGCTGCCGACGTCGCTGACCCAGCCGAAAAAGGTTTCAATGTTGAATAACGCCGCCTGTTGCGCGAAGGCGGGACCTGCCTGATGGGTGGCATCCTCCAGTACCACGCCGAAGTATTCGAGGAAGAAACCATCGCGCAGCGTCGATTCGACGCAGACGTTGGTGGCGATGCCGGTGAATACCAGGTGGCGAATACCGCGGCTGCGTAGAATGCTGTCGAGCGGGGTATTGAAAAAGCCGCTGTAGCGCGGTTTCGGCAGGACGATATCGCCCTCCCGGGGCCGTAATTCGTCAACCAGTTGATAATCCCAACCGCCTTTTGCCAGCAGCTTGCCCTGTAGTTCCGGGCGTTGGCGCATGGTCTTCAGCGCGTTAGATTTATGGTAATTCGGCGAGCCGGGGCCGCCGGCTTCCACATACTGTTCGTCCCAGCCATTCTGGAACCAGATAATTAACATGCCGGCGGCGCGGGCGGCGGCCACTGCGAGATTAATATTATCGATAACCGGCCGGGTGGCGGAGACGTCAAAACCGGCGAGATCCAGATATCCGCCCTGGCTTGCATAGGCGTTTTGCATATCGACCACGATCAGCGCGCTGTGCTGCGGCGACAAGGTCAGCGATTCCGGGCGAGCGGGAAGGGTAATCATCAGGCCACCTCGCGGGTAATGGGAGCAATATGGTCACGGCAGCGCATCAGCGGCTGAATACGTTCGCCGAAGGCGTCAATGCCCTGCAGGAAATCATCGAAGGTCAGCAGTACGCCGTCGGTACCGGGGACCGCCGCCACCTCATCGAGCATACGGGCGACGTTGGCATAGGAGCCGACGAGTGTGCCCATATTGATATTGACCGCGGAGGTGGGGTCGGCCATCTGGCGGACGTTGGTATCGCTGCCGGAGCGGGTATCTTTCTGGCTCTGTTCGGTCAGCCATGCCAGCGCCTCTTCATCCGCGCCGGCCTTGTAGTGTTCCCATTTAGCGCGGGCCGCTTCGTCAGTTTCGTCGGTGATCACCATAAACAGCACGTAGGAGCCGACCTCGCGGCCGGTTTTTTCCGCCGCCTGCATCATCCGTGCGGCGGTGGGCGCGAAGGCGGCGGGGGTATTAACCCCTTTGCCAAAGCAAAAGTTGTAGTCGGCGTGTTGGGCGGAGAACGCCATGCCGGCGTCGCTTTGCCCGGCGCAGATAACCTTCATCGGCTGCGATGGCCGTGGGCTGACCCGGCAGTCGTTCATGGTGAAGTAATCACCTTTAAAATCGCTGCGCCCGGTGCCCCACAGATCGCGCAGAACCGTAACGTATTCAGTCAGGTAGTCATAGCGACTGGCGAAGTATTCATCGCCGGGCCAGATCCCCATCTGGTCATATTCCGGTTTTTGCCAGCCGGTCACCAGATTCACGCCAAAACGTCCGCCGGAGATAGAGTCGATTGTCGAGGCCATGCGGGCGACGATGGCCGGAGGGAGCGTCAACGTCGCGGCGGTGGCATAAATCTCGATCTTCGAAGTCACCGCCGCCAGACCGGCCATCAGGGTGAACGATTCCAGGTTATGATCCCAGAACTCAGTCTTCCCTCCGAAGCCGCGTAGTTTGATCATGGAGAGCGCGAAGTCGAAATGGTAGTGCTCGGCCTTCTGAACAATTGCCTTATTCAGTTCGAAGGAGGGCATATACTGCGGTGCATGGGTGGAAATTAACCAGCCGTTATTACCAATGGGAACGAAAACACCGATTTTCATAACTACCTCTCTGTCGTCATGGAAGATGAAATTGCGCGGTGCGGCATCCTGCCTCTCCCCGAACCACCTCGCAGTGGAAATAAAGCAAAGGTAATGCCAGTTTTAAAAAAGTGTTTGTTATTAATATGTTGTGAAATGGTTGCTGGATTTATGGATAAAAATGTGGACTGAATGGTCAAAATCAGTGCACGAAAAAACGGCAGTCATGCGCGATTGGAGTGCGCAGGGTCGTGTCGGCGAGGGGCTTTTGCTATGCTGAAGACGACTACTGAAGGAGAAGACGTATGGCACAGGGCGCCGTGAAAAAAACCGGCAAGCGTTCACAGGCGGTGAGCGCCAAAAAAGAGGCCATTCTGGCCGCTGCGCTGGAGACCTTCTCGCAGTTCGGCATTCACGGTACGCGGTTGGAGCAGGTCGCTGAACTGGCCGGCGTATCGAAAACCAATTTACTCTATTACTACCCGTCAAAAGAGGCGCTGTACGTTGCCGTACTGCAGCGGATCCTCGCCATCTGGCTGGCGCCGCTGCGGGCATTTCGCGAAGATATCAGCCCGCTGGTGGCGATCCGCGAATATATTCGCCTCAAGCTGGAGGTATCGCGCGATCATCCTCAGGCTTCCAGGCTGTTCTGTCTGGAGATGCTGCAGGGGGCGCCGCTGCTGATGGGCGAACTGACCGGCGATCTGAAGGCGTTGATAGATGAAAAGTCGGCGATAATCTCGTCATGGATTGATAGCGGCAAGTTGGCGGCGGTCGATCCGCAGCACCTTATCTTTATGATCTGGGCGACAACACAGCATTACGCCGATTTCGCCACTCAGGTGGAGGCGGTAACCGGCGCAACGCTGCAGGATGAGTTGTTTTTCCAGCAAACCGTGGATAACGTGCAGCGGATGATTATCGAAGGGATCCGCGTACGTTAATTAGCTGGCGGCAGCGGGCAGTTTTGGTCGCCGTCTTCGCACTGAAGCAGCGAGGCGAGGAAGGCCTCGCGCTCGACGCTCTTATCGGTCATGCACTGGCTTATCAGCATCGGTTGCATACTGCCGCCTTCCGCGCCGGAAGCGAGAAACGCGCAGTCTGCGTCACGCAGGGAAATCCACGCCTGCTGGGCTTTTTTCAGCAATTCCAGCTGTTGGCCAGAGGCGCGTTTCAGCGCCTGTTGCCAGGTCTCATTCAGCTTTTTATCGGCCGCCTGATATTGCGCGGCGGCGCACTGATTCATTTCGGTTTGCGTGTTGGCGTTGCTGCAGTCATCCGCCCACGCCGCGCCGCTGGCCAAGAGGGCCGCGGCGGCAATTAAAGTGCGTTTCATCGTTCTACTCCCATAAAAAAAGCTCCCGTCCGGGAGCCTTAATTAAGCACAGCTGTCGTCGGCTGTCATTAGTTGAACGCGCCGTAGATTTCCCGGATGGCGGCCGGGCTACCCTTTGGCGGGGTTATGTAGCCCCGGTAAGCGTAGCGCCACCGGGGAGCCCGTTTTAGCCGATGGTCATCAGGCTGGCGTTACCGCCTGCCGCGGCGGTGTTGACGCTCAGCGAACGCTCGATATACAGGCGCTCCAGCAGCAGATTGGTTTCGCCGCGGGCAAAGCCCTGCACCGATACAATCGCCCCGTCGCGCGCCGCCACCTGCTCACACAGCTCGCGCAACTGATCGGAATCACCGTGATAAATGACCGCGTCGAAAGCCTGGCTGGTCAACTGATCCGCTTTCGCAAAATGAATGCGCTCGCTGACCTCACGCGGCAGTTTCTTCGCCAGTTCGCGCTGCAGGGCGCTATCCGGCCACAGCACTTCACAGCCAACCGCCATTGCCGCAGCCAGTTGAATCAGCGCGTCCTGCTCGTTATCCGCCACGCACAATACGCGCTCGCGCGGCATCAGCGTCAGGGTATTGCGCTCGCCGGTTGGCCCTGGCAGCAGACGTTGGGTGCCGCTTTGCGCCAGATCGCTGTATTGCTGACACAGCGCCTGCAGTTCAGGACGGCCAGCCGCCCACTGCTGCAGCGCCTGCAGCGGTTTTTCCAGCAGCGTTTTCAACTGGGCGTCCAGCGGACGCTCCGCATCCTGGCGGGCGAAAGTGACGCCGACCGCGTCCTGTGGGCGACTGGAGAGCAGACGATACAGGTACAGCGGGCCGCCGGCTTTCGGACCGGTACCCGATAACCCTTCGCCGCCGAACGGCTGTACGCCGACCACCGCGCCAACCATATTGCGGTTGACGTACAGGTTGCCGACTTTCGCGCTGCCGGTGACCTGAGCGATGGTTTCGTCGATACGGGTATGCACGCCGAGGGTCAGACCGTAGCCGGAGGCGTTAATCTGCTCGACCAGCTTATCCAGTTCGTTACGGTTATAGCGCACCACGTGCAGAACCGGGCCGAAGACCTCTTTTTTCAGTTCGTCGAAGCTCTCGAGTTCGATAAGCGTTGGCGCCACGAACGTACCGTGATTCCATTCGCGGGCATCTTCGCTATTTTCACGTACCGCCTGGAAGACATTACGGCCTTTCGCGCGCAGCGCCTGAATATGGCGCTCGATATTCTCTTTGGCTTCCGCGTCGATTACCGGGCCGATATCGGTGGTCAGACGACCCGGATTCCCCATCCGGCATTCGCTCATCGCGCCGCGCAGCATGGTTAACGTATGGTCGGCGACTTCTTCCTGCAGGCAAAGCACGCGCAGGGCGGAACAGCGCTGGCCTGCGCTGTCGAAAGCCGAGGCCAGTACGTCGATCACCACCTGCTCGGTGAGCGCCGACGAGTCGACGATCATCGCGTTCATGCCGCCGGTTTCCGCGATAAGCGGCGTCGGACGGCCCTGCGCATCAAGGCGGTTAGCGATGTTGCGCTGCAGCAGCGTCGCTACTTCGGTCGAACCGGTAAACATTACGCCGCGAACGCGTTCATCTGAGGTTAGCGCGGCGCCGACGGTTTCCCCGCGGCCCGGCAGCAGTTGAATCACCCCCGGCGGTACGCCGGCTTCCAGCAGAATTGCCACGCCTTGCGCGGCGATAAGCGGTGTCTGCTCGGCCGGTTTGGCCAGCACGCTGTTGCCTGCCGCCAGCGCCGCGGCAATCTGGCCGGTGAAGATCGCCAGCGGGAAGTTCCACGGGCTGATACAGACGACCGGGCCCAATGGACGGTGGGTTTCATTATCGAAATCGTCGCGCACCTGACCGGCATAATAGTGCAGGAAGTCGACCGCTTCGCGCACTTCAGCAATGGCGTTGCTGAAGGTTTTGCCAGCTTCGCGCACCAGGATCCCCATCAGGGTCGGCATCTGGCTTTCCATCAACACGGCGGCGCGCTCAAGAATGGCGGCGCGTTCCTGCGGCGGGGTGGCGAACCAAATTGGCGCGTTATTGATAGCGCTGGTCAGCGCCAGCTGCACTTCGGCATCGCTGGCTTCGCGGACGTAGCCGACGATATCTTTCGGTTCCGCCGGGTTGATGACCGGCTGCATTTCGCCTTCGGCCACCGGCTGCTCCAGCATCGGTAGCGCCTGCCACTTGTGCAGCGCGCTGTTAAGCAGCGAAGAGGAGAGGGAGGCCAGACGATGTTCGTTAGCCAGATCCAGACCGGCGGAGTTGCTGCGGCCGTGACCGTAGAGATCGCGCGGTAGTGGAATTTTCGGATGCGGCAAGCCGGCCTGGCCTTCCTGCTGCGCCAGTTTTTCTACCGCGCTGACCGGATCGGCCACCAGTTCATCCAGCGGCAGGGTATTATCCGCGATACGGTTAACGAAGGAGGTATTGGCGCCGTTTTCCAACAGACGACGCACCAGATACGCCAGCAGCGTTTCATGGGTACCGACCGGCGCGTAGATACGGCACGGACGGTTTAGTTTGCCGTCGGCGACTTTGCCCACGACCTGCTCATACAACGGTTCACCCATGCCGTGCAGGCACTGGAACTCATACTGGCCAGGATAGTAGTTTTGACCCGCCAACTGGTAGATAGCCGCCAGCGTATGGGCGTTATGGGTGGCAAACTGCGGATAAATCAGGTTCGGTACCGCCAGCAGCTTTTTGGCGCAGGCTAGATAAGAAACGTCGGTGTAGACCTTACGGGTATAAACCGGATAGCCTTCGAGGCCTTCCATCTGCGCGCGTTTGATTTCGCTATCCCAATAGGCGCCTTTCACCAGGCGGATCATCAGGCGACGGCGGCTGCGGGTCGCCATGTCGATCAGCGAATCAATCACAAACGGGCAGCGTTTCTGGTAGGCCTGAATAACAAAGCCGATTCCGTTCCAGCCGGCCAGCTCCGGTTCGAAGCACAGTTTTTCCAGCAGATCGAGGGAGATCTCCAGACGATCGGCCTCTTCGGCGTCGATGTTAATACCGATGTCGTACTGGCGCGCCAGCAGCGTCAGCGATTTCAGCCGCGGATAGAGCTCTTCCATGACCCGATCATACTGCGCGCGGCTGTAGCGCGGGTGCAGCGCGGAAAGTTTAATCGAGATCCCCGGCCCTTCATAAATGCCGCGGCCGTTAGAGGCTTTGCCGATGGCGTGGATCGCCTGCTGATAAGAGACCATATAGGCCTGCGCATCGGCGGCGGTCAGCGCGGCTTCGCCAAGCATATCGTAGGAGTAACGGAACCCTTTCTCTTCCAGCTTGCGGGCGTTAGCCAGCGCTTCGGCGATGGTTTCCCCGGTGACGAACTGCTCGCCCATCAGGCGCATCGCCATATCGACGCCTTTGCGGATCAGCGGTTCGCCGCTCTTGCCAATAATGCGGTTCAGCGAGCGGGAGAGGCTGGTCTCGTTATGCGTCGACACCAGTTTCCCGGTAAACAACAGTCCCCAGGTGGCAGCATTGACGAACAGCGATGGGCTGCGGCCGATATGCGATTGCCAGTTGCCGTTGCTGATTTTGTCGCGGATTAGCGCGTCGCGGGTGGCTTTATCCGGAATACGCAACAGCGCTTCGGCCAGGCACATCAGCGCCACGCCTTCCTGTGAGGAAAGCGAGAACTCCTGCAGCAGGCTTTGCACCATGCCGGCGCGGCCGCTGGCGGTTTTCTGGTTGCGCAGTTTTTCCGCCAGCTGGTAGGCCAGCTTGTGCGCCTGTTCGCCTAACGGCTGCGGCAGCCGGGCCTGTTCCAGCAACATCGGTACCGCATCGGTTTCCGGGCGACGCCAGGCCGCGGTGATCGCCGCGCGGCTGACCGACTGCGGCAGAATTTGTTCGGCGAATTCGAGGAACGGCTGATATGGCTCATCCGCCGGAGCGCCGGCTTCATCACTTTCATTGGCGGCGCCGGAAAGGAGCGCCGGCAGTTCCGGCAGCGTCTCGTCGTTTTCCAGCTTTTCCAGATAGTTGAAAATGGCTTGCTTAATCAGCCAGTGCGGCGTGCGGTCAATACGGCTCGCGGCGGACTTAATGCGTTCGCGCGTGGCGTCGTCAAGTTTTACACCCATGGTAGTGGTGCCCATTGCGGGAACTCCTGTTAGCTATGTAATGCCCTTTTATTGGTTGCGTAGAAATATCACCCATGTTGCAACTTTGTGCAACCTTGTTAATTGTGACCTGGCTAGCAAGCTGAGAAATGAATGAATTGTTAATAGTGTTGATAAGATTTTCCAATAAATAGCCTCATTCAAATAACGTATTTATCTGCGTTGCTTAACAGTTTTTTCAGGTGCAACCCGTAAAAACGTGAGGGAGTGCAACCTATAGAAAATTGCTATTTTTCCTGAGACAACTTTCGTGTAAATGCTGTGTTAAATCGTTTGTGAAATACCGACGCATCCGTCAGGATACGCTCGCCCAATACAACCAATACGCCATTACCCCGTTCCGGTAGTGGCTAAAACGACAAAGTTGGACGTTGTCGAAATAAATTCTGGAGATTTGCATGGCTATTAGCACACCCATGTTGGTGACGTTTATTGTTTATATTTTTGGCATGGTACTGATAGGTTTTATTGCCTGGCGCTCAACCAAGAACTTTGATGATTATATTCTCGGCGGGCGTAGCCTCGGGCCGTTTGTTACCGCGCTCTCTGCCGGTGCATCGGATATGAGCGGCTGGCTGCTGATGGGGCTTCCGGGAGCAATTTTCCTCTCCGGGATTTCCGAAAGCTGGATCGCCATCGGCCTGACGCTGGGGGCGTGGATTAACTGGAAACTGGTGGCCGGGCGTCTGCGCGTGCATACCGAAGTCAACAACAATGCCCTGACGCTGCCGGACTATTTTACCGGTCGTTTCGAAGATAAAAGCCGCGTGCTGCGTATTATCTCCGCGCTGGTTATCCTGCTGTTCTTCACTATTTATTGTGCTTCCGGGATTGTTGCCGGCGCGCGTCTGTTCGAAAGCACTTTCGGTATGAGCTATGAAACCGCGCTGTGGGCCGGCGCTGCTGCGACGATCGTTTATACCTTCGTGGGCGGTTTCCTGGCGGTGAGCTGGACCGATACCGTGCAGGCCAGCCTGATGATCTTCGCGCTGATTTTAACGCCGGTGATGGTGATTATCTCGGTCGGCGGTTTCGGCGATTCGCTGGAGGTGATTAAGCAAAAAAGCATCGAAAATATCGACATGCTTAAGGGACTGAACTTCGTGGCGATTATTTCGCTGATGGGTTGGGGTCTGGGTTATTTCGGTCAGCCGCATATTCTGGCGCGCTTTATGGCGGCGGATTCGCACCACAGTATCGTTCATGCCCGTCGTATTAGTATGACCTGGATGATCCTCTGTCTGGCGGGCGCGGTATCGGTCGGTTTCTTCGGTATCGCCTACTTTAATAACAACCCGAGCCTGGCGGGCGCGGTTAATCAGAACGCCGAACGGGTATTCATCGAGCTGGCGCAAATCCTGTTTAACCCGTGGATTGCCGGGATCCTGCTGTCGGCCATTCTGGCGGCGGTCATGTCGACCCTGAGCTGCCAGCTGCTGGTCTGCTCCAGCGCTATTACCGAAGATCTGTATAAAGCCTTCCTGCGTAAAAACGCCGGTCAGAAAGAGTTGGTCTGGATCGGCCGCTTCATGGTGCTGGTGGTAGCGCTGATTGCGATTGCGCTCGCCGCTAACCCGGAAAACCGCGTACTGGGTCTGGTCAGCTACGCATGGGCAGGCTTTGGCGCCGCCTTTGGCCCGGTAGTGCTGTTCTCGGTGATGTGGTCGCGTATGACCCGTAACGGCGCGCTGGCCGGGATGATCATTGGCGCGGTCACGGTTATCGTCTGGAAACAGTTCGGCTGGCTGGGACTGTATGAAATCATCCCTGGCTTCCTGTTCGGCAGTATCGGGATTGTGGTCTTCAGCCTGCTGGGCAAGGCGCCATCGGCGGCCATGCAGCAGCGTTTTGCTGAAGCGGACGCGCATTACCACTCTGCGCCGCCGGTACGCGCCACCGCTGAATAAAGTAGCGAGCGCCAGAAACCGCAACGGCTCCCATCAGGGAGCCGTTTTTTTTTGCCGCCTGTACGGCCCGGCGGAAAGCTACTGGCGGTAAGGCGGTTACTTCGCCGCGCCTTCGTTTACCCAGTTCATGAAGATCAGATACCCGATCGAGAGCAGGGTCGCGCCAATAAACATCCCGAGAATGCCATCGGTGGCCATGCCGCCCAACGCGCCGAGCAGAACGATCGGCATCGGCGCATCTACGCCGCGGCCCAACATCAGCGGTTTGAGGACGTTATCGACCATTCCCGCGACAATCAGCAGGACGGTGAACACGACATTCACCGCGGTGCCGTGGTCGCCTGTCATCCACATAATGGCAATCGCCGGGGCGGTGACTAGTATTACCGGAATCTGCGCGATGCCGAGCACCAGCGCCAGCACAAAGAAGATCCCGGCGGCCGGGATCCCCGCCAACGCAATGATAATTCCCGTCAGCAAGGCCTGAATCAGCGCCACGCCAATGACCCCCTGCGCCACGGCGCGAATAGTGCCGGTGCACAGGCGGCTCAGGGCAAGACCTTTATTTTCATCAGTGATACGGATAGCGATACGTTTAGCGCTGCTGGCGCCCGCCGCGCCCCAGGTCATGATGGCGCCGGCAACAATAAAGGAGAGGACAAAGCCCAGCAGCCCGCCGCCCATACTCGCCAGCACGCCGAGCACCAGTTTCGCCGCCTCGCCAATTTGCGCGTGATAACTGCTCAGTACCGCCGGCAGGTCCGCCGAGGCCTTCAGCCAGAACGCATACAGCTTACCGCCGACGAGTGGAATGGAGGCGACGTTAGCCGATGGCGGCGGCAGCGTCAGATCGCTTCCGCTGACTTTATCAATCAGGCTGCCGGCGCTTTCGCCAAGCGAGGTCACCATGAAAATGGTCGGGATGACGATAATCAGCAGGCCGAATAACACTAATATGGTCGATGCCAGTCCTTGTCGCCCGCCGATACGTCGCGCGATGTGCTGATGTAAAGGATACAGCGTGACGGCCAGAATCAGCGCCCACAGCATCATGTTCAGGAACGGCGAGAAGACGGTAAAGCAGAAGGAGGCCAGCGCCAGTATCAAGCCGAACTTAATAAACATATCGAGAAAGCGGGTGACAATTCTTTTCTCAATATTAGCTAACTCATTATTTTCTATCATGAATTATTCCAGTTGTTATTTTACGCGGCCGCCAGGCCAGTTAAAAACGCTCAACTATAGAGAAGTCTTTGAAATAAAAAACGCAGGAAATAATTTAAAAAAGAATTTCGCCCAGGCTGTGTTTATCAGTGTAGAACAAAAGAAAATCTGCCGTATCGCCAGAGAGTAATGTTCGCGCATCTCTTGCTAATTCACTGAAAATACGCTGATATCTGTGTACAAAAAACAATGAGGATAGCAAATGAAATTACCCCAGGGCGCTGCGGCGCTGATCGTTGCCGCACTATTGGCAGGATGCGTGGCGCCATCCGAGAAAAGCGCCGCGCACGTTGATAATAACGGCTGTCAGGCGGATAACAGGATGATGCAAACCACCCTCTATTTCGGCCTTAGCCGCCCGGCGGGAAAAGATATTACCGCTCAGGAATGGCAGCAGTTTGTCGACCGCGATGTGACGCCGCGTTTTCGCGATGGCCTGACGGTATTTGACGCCCGCGGCCAGTGGCTAGGCAACAATGGCGCAGTCGCCCGCGAATCCAGCAAGGCGCTAATGCTGATTCATAGCAACGATGCGAAAAGCGAGCAGGGGATTGAAGCGTTGCGTAATACGTATAAGACGCGCTTTGCCCAGGAGTCCGTTATGCGCGTTGATCAGCCGGTCTGCGTACACTTCTGAAATGCAGGGCGGGGAGCTCCCCCGCCCGATGAGTTACAGCACCAGTCCGGCAAAACTGGCGGACAGCAGGCTCACCAGCGTCGCGCCATAGACCAGACGCAGGCCGAAACGGGAAACGGTATTGCCTTGCTGCTCGTTAAGCCCTTTAATCGCCCCGGCAATAATGCCAATGGAGGCGAAGTTGGCAAACGAGACGAGGAACACGGAAAGGATCCCTAGCCCGCGCGGCGTCATGCTGGCGGCAATTTTCTGCAGCTCGATCATCGCCACGAATTCATTGGCAACCAGCTTGGTAGCCATAATACTACCGGCATTTAGCGCGTCGCTTAATGGAATACCCACCAGCCACGCCAGCGGATAAAATACGTAACCGAGGATTTGCTGGAAGCTTAAGCCGAAAACGGTCGCAAATAACGCATTAACGGCGCTAATCAGGGCGATAAAGCCGATTAGCATCGCCAGAATAATCATCGCCACCTTAAAGCCTGCCAGGATATATTCGCCCAGCATTTCAAAGAAGCTCTGCGATTCATGCATCTTCTCTAGCTTTATTTCTGCTTCGCTGCCGGGGCGCGTAGGATTAATAATCGACAGCACAATAAAGGTGCTGAACATATTAAGAATCAACGCCGCCACCACGTATTTCGCATCAAGCATGGTCATATACGCGCCGACGATCGACAGTGATACCGTTGACATGGCGGTCGCCGCCATCGTGAACAGGCGACGTGAGGAGAGGTCCCCGAGTACGCCTTTGTAAGCAATAAAGTTTTCCGACTGGCCGAGGATCAGCGAGCTGACGGCATTGAATGATTCCAGCTTGCCCATGCCGTTCACCTTCGACAGCAGGGTGCCGATCAGACGAATAAAGATCGGCAGAATACGCCAGTGTTGCAGAATACCTATCAGCGCGGAAATAAAGACAATCGGACACAGTACGCCGAGGAAAATAAAGGCCATCCCTTTTTCACCCATCCCGCCAAATACGAAGTTGGTCCCTTCAGCGGCGAACCCGAGTAACGAAGCAAAAAATCCTGAAATATTTTTCACTACCCATAAACCGCTTTCGGCGTGAAGGAAAAAGAAAGTCAGGGCGATTTCAATAATAATTAACTGCAGAATGTAGCGAATGCGGATTTTTTGTCGGTCATAGCTGGCAAACCAGGCGAGGGCAAGAATAACTGCCAGCGCCAGCAGGAAGTGCAAAATTTGAGTCATGTTATTTATTTCGCAGATAAATCAGGACCGCCATTTAGCCACAGCGCTCCGGCCCGGTAAATATGTGGCATAAAAAATCATGCTATTTGCCATTTTAATGCTTAGTTGGTGAGGTATTTTCGCAAGTGACTATTTTGTAGCGATTAATTTACAACTAGTCATCATTCCCTGAACATTTCGCTTGTGTTTCTCATTGTTGTAATGATAATCACTATCAGAAATATTTACCTATCTTTGCATCCGTTGACTGCGGTTCACATTTAAGGGTTTCGGCATGTTTGTTCCATTTCTCATCATGTTACGCGAAGGGCTGGAAGCCGCGCTGATTGTCAGCCTGATTGCCAGCTATTTAAAACGAACCCAGCGCGGCAACTGGATCGGCGTCATGTGGATTGGCGTATTCCTCGCGGCGGCGCTCTGTCTCGGGTTAGGGGTTTTTATCAACGAGACCACCGGAGAATTTCCGCAGCGCGAGCAGGAGCTGTTTGAAGGCATCGTGGCGGTGATAGCGGTATTTATTCTCACCTGGATGGTGTTCTGGATGCGTAAAGTGTCGCGCAACGTCAAACAACAGCTGGAGCAGGCGGTGGATAACGCGCTGCAGCGCGGGAATAACCACGGCTGGGCGCTGGTGATGATGGTGTTTTTTGCGGTTGCCCGCGAAGGCCTGGAGTCGGTTTTTTTCCTGCTGGCGGCATTCCAGCAGGATGTGGGCATCTGGCCGCCGCTGGGGGCGATGCTCGGCCTGGCGACGGCGGTGGTATTAGGCTTCCTGCTTTACTGGGGCGGTGTCCGCCTTAATCTCGGCGTGTTCTTCAAATGGACCAGTCTGTTTATCCTGCTGGTGGCGGCCGGTCTGGCAGCCGGGGCGATTCGCGCCTTCCATGAGGCGGGACTGTGGAATTATTTCCAGAATGTCGCCTTTGATCTTAGCAACGTGGTATCGACGCATACGCTGTTCGGCACGCTGCTGGAAGGCATCTTTGGTTATCAGGAGACGCCCACCGTCAGCGAAGTGGCGGTTTATCTTCTCTATTTGATCCCGGCGCTGGTGTGTTTTGCCTTGCCGCCGGGCAGCAAAACGACAGCATCGCGGGCCGCGTAATTCAGGCGCCGCTGATTAATATAGTTACAACATACTTTTCGAAAGGGATGGCCATGATAATTCAATTTCGCCGTACTGCGCTGCAGTTAACCGTCGCCGCGCTGTTCAGTTCCGCATGCTACGCTCAGGCTGCGGATATTCCGCAGGTAAAAGTTACCGTCAACGACAAGCAGTGCGAACCGATGAATGTGACGGTGAAGGCGGGTAAAACCCAGTTCATCATTCAGAACCACAGCCAGAAAGCGCTGGAGTGGGAGATCCTGAAAGGCGTAATGGTGGTCGAGGAGCGTGAAAATATCGCGCCGGGATTCACGCAAAAATTGACGGCTAACCTACAGCCGGGCGAATACGATATGACCTGTGGCCTGCTGACTAATCCGAAAGGAAAGCTGATTGTCACCGGTGAAACCAGCAAAGATGCGGCGAAAGCCGATGCGGTGCTAAGTCTTGGCGAGGCGATTACTGCGTATAAAGCCTACGTCACCGCGGAAACCGCGCAGCTGGTTAGCGGTACTAAAGCCTTTACCGATGCGGTAAAAGCTGGCGATATCGAGAAAGCGAAAGCGCTGTACGCCCCGACCCGTCAGCACTACGAGCGCATCGAACCGATTGCCGAACTATTCTCTGACCTCGACGGCAGCATTGACGCCCGTGAAGACGATTTCGAGAAAAAAGCCGAAGACCCGAAATTTACCGGCTTCCACCGTCTGGAAAAAGCGCTGTTTGGCGATAACAGCGTTAAAGGGATGGAAAACTATGCTGAACAGTTGAACAGCGATGTGCTGGAACTGCAAAAACGCATTAGCGAGCTGGCTTTCCCGCCGTCGAAAGTGGTGGGCGGCGCGGCGGGGCTGATTGAAGAAGTGGCGGCCAGCAAAATTAGCGGTGAAGAAGATCGCTACAGCCATACCGACCTGTGGGATTTCCAGGCCAATATCGACGGCGCACAGAAAATCGTCGACCTGCTGCGCCCGCAACTGAAAAAGGATAATAGCGCGCTGCTGGCCAAAGTTGACGCCAACTTCAAAAAAGTTGATGTCATCCTTGCTAAATACCGCACGAAAGACGGTTTCGAGACCTATGACAAACTTACCACCGCTGACCGTAATGCGCTGAAAGGGCCGATCACGACGCTGGCAGAAGATCTGGCTCAACTACGCGGAATTTTGGGCCTGGATTAATTCGATGACACAACAGAAACCTCGCGACGTGAATGAACCGTCACGTCGCCGCTTACTGAAGGGGATCGGCGCGCTGGCCATCAGCGGCGGTTGCCCGATGGCGCAGGCGGCGAAAGCGGAAAGCTCCCCCGGCACGCTCGCCCCCGATGCGCGTCAGGAAAAACAGCCATTTTATGGCCCGCATCAGGCGGGAATCCTGACGCCACAGCAGGCCTCGATGATGCTGGTGGCGTTTGATGTGCTGGCGGCGGATAAAGCTGACCTCGAACGCCTGTTCCGCTTGCTGACTCAGCGGATCGCCTTTTTAACCGCAGGCGGTCCGGCACCGGATACCCCGAATCCCCGATTGCCGCCGATGGATTCCGGGATTTTAGGGCCGTGGATTGCGCCGGATAACCTGACTATCACCGTCTCAGTCGGCCATTCGCTGTTCGATGAGCGCTTTGGATTAGCGGACAAAGCGCCTAAAAAACTGCAGGCAATGACGCGTTTCCCGAATGATTCGCTGGATGCTGCACTGTGCCATGGCGATTTGCTACTGCAGATTTGCGCCAATACCCAGGATACGGTGATTCACGCACTACGTGACATTATCAAGCACACGCCCGATCTGCTGAGCGTGCGCTGGAAGCGGGAAGGGTTTATTTCTGATAGCGCGGCCCGTAGCAAAGGCAAAGAGACGCCAATTAATCTGCTGGGCTTTAAAGACGGTACCGCTAACCCGTCGAGCCAGGATAAAGCGCTAATGGATAACGTGGTGTGGGTTACTGCCGACCAGGGCGAACCGGCCTGGGCGATCGGCGGCAGTTATCAGGCAGCACGTATCATTCAGTTCCACGTTGAGTTCTGGGATCGTACGCCGCTGAAAGAGCAGCAGACGATTTTTGGTCGCGATAAACATTCTGGCGCGCCGTTGGGGATGAAACATGAACATGATGTTCCGGATTATAGTCGCGATCCGAATGGTGAAGTGATCGCCCTTGATAGCCATATTCGTCTTGCGAACCCGCGTACGCCTGAGACGCAATCCAGCCTGATGATGCGCCGCGGTTACAGCTATTCGTTGGGGGTCACCAACTCCGGACAACTGGATATGGGGTTATTGTTCGTTTGCTATCAGCACGATCTGGAAAAGGGATTCCTGACGGTGCAGAAACGGCTGAACGGCGAGGCCCTGGAGGAGTACGTTAAACCGATTGGCGGTGGATACTTCTTTGTGTTGCCCGGCGTGATGAACGACCAGCATTATCTTGGACAATCTCTTTTGCAAGCCTGATACGCGTCCTGCCGGCGAAGGCAGGGCGTTTTCTGCTGTTTTTCTCGGATTCAATATATTTCCTGCCATGTGTTATATTTCTGTAATACAAATGACGGATAGTTTTCTATAGTAAATTGAGAAATCATTGTTGCGTCAATGTAAAAAATAAGTTGCATTAAGAATATTTTTTGATGTACTTATTACATACGCGGTAGTTCCCGGCAGTGATGTCGCTCACTATGGAGATCGCGAATGGTAAGGTCCTGTAGCGGACAACGTAAAACCACATACCGTACTTTCCAGCACGGAGGCCCAGCTTCCGGCAGCGATTTTCACTCTGTAACCCCAATCTCTTCCACTATTAATCAGGCTAACTCTGGCAGGGTACGCGGTGCGCGTAGCCGCGGCTCGTTGTCCATTCAACCGGCAAGCAATGGCTTACAAGGAAGCCAAACCTCAATCGTTCGTGCGCATAATCGCGTTGCTCTTGACGCGCGTGATGTAAACCAACAACGCAAGGTGCTATCCATGGGAAGACAAAAAGCAGTGATCAAAGCTCGTCGTGAGGCAAAACGTGTGCTGAGACGGGATTCGCGTAGCCATAAACAACGTGAAGAAGAATCGGTCACATCGCTTGTGCAAATGAGTGGCGTAGAAGCAATCGGCATGGCGCGGGATAGCCGCGATCTTTCGCCGATTGAAGCGCGTAATGAAGCTCAGGCGCATTATTTGAATGCCATCGACAATAAACAGCTGATTTTCGCCACCGGCGAAGCCGGGTGTGGGAAGACCTGGATCAGCGCGGCTAAAGCAGCTGAAGCCCTGATCCATAAGGATGTGGACAGAATTATTGTTACCCGTCCCGTTCTGCAGGCCGACGAAGATCTCGGCTTCTTACCGGGAGATATCGCCGAAAAATTCGCTCCTTATTTCCGACCGGTATATGACGTACTGGTGAAGCGGTTGGGCGCTTCCTTTATGCAATACTGCCTGCGTCCGGAAATCGGCAAGGTAGAAATCGCGCCGTTCGCCTATATGCGCGGACGCACCTTTGAAAATGCGGTGGTGATTCTGGACGAGGCCCAGAACGTGACCGCGGCGCAAATGAAGATGTTTTTGACCCGCCTCGGGGAGAACGTCACGGTGATCGTCAACGGCGATATTACCCAGTGTGATTTGCCCTCTGGCGTAAAATCAGGACTGAGTGACGCGCTGTCGCGTTTTGAAGAAGACGACATGATTGGCATCGTGCGCTTTACCACCGATGACTGCGTGCGTTCAACGCTTTGCCAGCGAACGTTGAAAGCCTATTACTAAACGCTTCTGAGTGTGCAAAGCCCGGGATGTCCCGGGCTTTGTTGTTTTTGCAACATTTCCCCCGGCGGCGCTGCGCCTGGACGGGCTACTGGCTGGTGGTGCGGCCTGTGGGATTCCCGGCGGCGTTGTACCTGGCCGGGCTACTGGCTGGTGGTGCGGCCTGTGGGATTCCCGGCGGCGCTGCGCTTGGCCGGGCTACTGGCTGGTGGTGCGGCCTGTGGGATACCCGGCGGCGCTGCGCCTGGACTGGCTACTCGTTGGTGGTGCGGCCTGTGGGATTCCCGGCGGCGCTGCGCCTGGACTGGCTACTGGTTGGTGGTGCGGCCTGCGGGTTTCCCGGCGGCGCTGCGCCTGGCCGGGCTATTGGTGGTGCGGCCTGCGGGATGGGTAGCCCGGGCGAGGCATTTATGCCGACCCCGGGAAGGTTTACAGGGGCCATATGCGAAAAAAGCCCGTACTTTCGTACGAGCTCTCATCTCGAATATGGCGGTGAGGGGGGATTGACTCGCTTCGCTCGCCCCTGTGGGGCAGCCCGCTTACTGCGTTCGCGGTCTGTCCAACTGGCTGCGCCAGTTGTCGAACCCCGGTCGGGGGTTCTCATCCCCCCAACGGAGAATATAAAAGAAAAGAGCCCGTACTTTCGTACGAGCTCTTATCTCGAATATGGCGGTGAGGGGGGGATTGACTCGCTTCGCTCGCCCCTGTGGGGCAGCCCGCTTACTGCGTGCGCGGTCTGTCCAACTGGCTGCGCCAGTTGTCGAACCCCGGTCGGGGGTTCTCAT
>OKVX01000161.1_pt1 | contig 38453 bp, 32 predicted proteins | sample 1606941 | NCBI WGS metagenome assembly OKVX01 (sample SAMN03281016, study PRJEB24777) | human gut metagenome | isolation source: fecal sample PR161 from 1 month old female Malay infant, caesarean... | reverse complement strand
GGCGAGCTGTTGCAGGTAAAGCGAATCGGCACTGAACGACCAAATGGCAAAAAGTTGATCATGGCTGAGGCTGATTGCGAGCCATGTCTGTTTGGCTGGCAGGCTATGGACGCGAAAGCTCGCGCTGTTGTGCTTTGCGAAGGGGAGATTGACTGTATGACCTACTCGCAATTCGGTATCAGTGCTCTATCGGTACCGTTCGGCGGTGGAAAAGGAGCCAAACAGCAATGGATTGAATACGAGTATCACAACCTCGACCGATTCGAAGAAATTTGGTTAAGCCTCGATAACGATGATGTTGGGCGAGAAGCCGCAAAAGAAATTGCTCGCCGTCTGGGGGAGCATCGGTGCCGCCTGGTAGAACTGCCGCACAAAGATATCAACGAATGCCTGACCGCCGGGATGAGCGAGGATGAAATCTGGCAATACTTGGGAACTGCTAAATTCTTCGACCCTGATGAACTCTGCTCTGCGGGTGATCTCCTTCAGGAAACACTGGATGCATTTGAGCATCGAGATGTTGGGTTATTTTCCAGCCCGTGGGATTCGCTGAACAGTAATTTTAAATTCCGCGCCGGCGAGCTGACGCTTGTTAATGGAGTGAACGGCCATGGTAAAACCGAGCTGGTTGGACATATCGCTGTTGCTGCCATGAATCAGAATGTTCGGACATGTATTGCGTCTCTGGAATTGAAACCGGGGAAAATGCTGGCCCGCCTGACACGGCAAACCATTTGTACTGCGTCGCCAAAGCGAGAAGAAATAATCATGACGAATGAGTGGTTTTCCGATCGTCTGTGGGTGTTCAAGCTTACCGGTACGGCTAAGGCCGGGCGTTTGCTGGAGATTTTCGCCTATGCGCGTCGCCGCTATGGAATTGATCTCTTTGTCATCGACAACTTGGCGAAATGCGGCCTCGATGAAGAGGATTACGGTGGGCAGAAAGAATTTATCGACACACTGTGCGATTTCAAAAATGAACACAATTGTCACGTTTTGCTGGTTACACATGCTCGTAAAACGAACGAATCCGCACCGACAGGGAAAATGGACGTCAAAGGTACCGGCGCATTAACCGATATGCCTGATAACGTTATGGCTGTCTGGCGCAACATCCCTAGGGAGTTGGCACAGCGTAAGGCTGAAAGGATGGGCTATGAGAGCCTCGATAAGGATGAACAAACTGCTATCCAGATGCCAGCATCAATGATTCGGCTGCTCAAGCAGCGCGAAGGGGAAGGGTGGATCGGTGATATTGGGGCGACATTTGATGCCCGTTCGCACCAGTTCTTGGAAGGCGATAAGAAACCATTTAACTACTTGGTCGGCAAATCACAGAGTGAGCTGGATCTTGAGTGGGAAGCAAACAACGTCACGAGGTATTGAAAATGGACCGGCTCATTCACGAAATGTCGTACCTGTTCACCAAGCAACGCTTTATGGAACTTCAGGAAACAGCCAAAGACATCGCAATCGGTCATAGTGATTTTCCTGAGTGTTTTGGCCTTATTGCTGACGCCATCGCTGAATTTGTTGAAGACACTCCTGATGATGAATGGCGAGAGCATGAAAAAATCCTCATGCACTACGTTTCTATGCGAGTTCTTACGCTTTGGGGTAACGGCGATAAAGTGACTGATGTCCAGTGGGCGCACCCTGGATGGTTTGGCACTGCTGAAAAGGGGGAAACCATTCAATGAAGCTGGAAACATCACTAAAACATTGTAGACCTCAGAGTATGCGAATCATCGACGAGATGAAAGCACTAATGCAAAACGTATTACCAATGCGGTGCAATGGCGAGAATCCAATGCTAATGCCAACAAGATTGCTCTCTATGTTCGCGCGCGCGCGCGTTTTGGGGGCTTAGAATGCCAGTTGTCGCTAAACTCAAAACAGACTGGTTCCGCGTGATTAACGACATCACACGCAGCGGCATCCCCTTACAGGAGATTGCCAGGGAACTCGATGTGTCTAAGTCTGCTCTTATTGGATGGAAACAGGGCAGCGCACCGAACCATCACACGGGTGAAGCGCTGATAGATTTCTGGTGCTACGTCACGCAACGCCCGCGTTCCGAGCTGCCAGCACAGGTCACATCACGGCGCTTTGTGTACGCCTGGCGCACGAAACGAGTTTGAGAGAGGGAATGACATGCAGGAATACTCACACGTTAACGAACTGCTGGCCGATGCCCGTTTTGATAATTACGAGCTGCACAGCGGGCAGCTTATCGAACAGTATGTTTGCGCGGTTCAGGATGCCGGGGATGAATTTATCCAGTGGGATTTAACTTTGCGCAACCGTCAGGTAGTCCATTTCCGTGAGCTCAAGAGTACGCTGTTGCAGCCGAAGGTTTTGGCCGCTTGCAAGAATCACATCCTGCGCACTCTGCCAAAAGCTTATTCCATATGAAAACTTGCCAAAACAGGGCGTTCATCGGTTAAAAACGCTATGCAAAAACCGCCCTGTTTTATGCGCGATTTATGCAGTCTAGTTTCACCATTTCCCGCCAGTAAACCGCAACAAATAACCCCTTCACCCATTTAACGTAATGAGCCCACTTTTGATGGTGCGTGTAAGGACCATTATGTTAAATAGGCCATCTTTTTAACAAATCTTCCATTTGGTCGGGATTCCGACCGCCACCCCATTTCACACTTACGGCTCAATCATCACAGGAGCCACCACAATGGGCAGACCAAGAAAAAACGTTGAGGTACCGGGGCAGGAAACTGCTGGTACCGATACAACCAATATCGTGGCGGAAGGGCAATTGCTTAATTCTGCCCCCGTTAACCAAACCGTTGCTGATGCCCCAATTACAGCGACTGAGATCCAGACGCTTAACGCAGACAGCCAGCGCGCAGAGCAGGAAGCTATCCAGCAGCGCGTTGCCAGTATGCTCGACGATGCCGCACTCGCTGAGCGCAATACTCTGCTGGGTACCATCAACGAGCAGGGCGCGGCCATCATCTCCCGATTTGAAACGCTGGGTTACACCGACCTTGCTGACCAGCAGCTGACCGACAATATCGAATTCCTCCAGCTCGTCAAAAAAGCCACCACGGCGGCACCTGCCGCGCCGCTGGGCTACGTGACGAACGATGAGGGCAAGCCGCAGCCTGTAACGGGTAAGCCCGTTCTGACTGAGCACGGCTGGCACGTTCCGGGCTAAGAGGGGGAATCGTTATGTGTGGAGGCGGAGCACCAAAGGTCGTACAGACCGACCCGCAGGCCGAAGCGGATGCGGCTGCCGATGCAGCGGCAAAAGCGGCAAACGCGGATGCAGCAGCGCGCAAGAAGCGCAAGAAAGGCTCGTCCCTTCTCGCCAGTGGTGCAGAAGGCGCGGCTGATTCTGGCAGCTCTCTGCTGTCCTCTGGTGCGCAGGCAGCGCAACAGAAAAACACTCTGGGGGCGTAACTGATGGATGAACTCGCCGTTAAGCTGATTAAGCGTTCCGACACGCTGAAAGCCAACCGCCAGCAGCATGAAAGCGTCTGGCGCGAGTGCTATGACTACACCTATCCGCTGCGCGGCGCGGGATTCTCTGACGAGGTGCTCGACGCCCAGAGCGCAAAACACAAGGTGGCTAAGCTACTGGACGGCACAGCCACCGACAGCGCCCGCATGCTGGCGTCTGCGCTCATGTCTGGCATGACCCCGGCAAACGCGCAGTGGCTTAACCTCGACAGCGAGTCGCTCCCGGACGATGCGAAAGCCTGGCTGTCTGAGTGTGCAACGCTGGTGTGGGAAAATATCCACGCTGCCAACTTCGACGCTGAGGGCTATGAGGCCAATCTCGATGTGGTGTGCGCTGGCTGGTTCGTGCTGTACATCGACGAAGACCGCGAAGAGGGCGGCTTCATGTTCCAGCAGTGGCCGCTGGCGCAGTGCTTTGTCACGTCTACCCGCAAAGACGGTATCGTGGACACGATTTACCGCCGCTACCAGCTTACGGCAGAGCAGGCCATCAAAGAGTTTGGGGCGGATAAGGTCAGCGAGAAAATCCTCGACGCGGCGAAGAAAAAGCCCGATGACAAATTCGATTTCCTGCACTGCATCTTCCCGCGTGACACGTATCTCGTTAATGCCCGCATGGCGAAAAACATGCGTTTTGCATCGTTCAACATCGACGTGAGCAATAAGCGTGTGGTACGCGAGTCCGGCTATCACGAATTCCCCTGCTGTGTTCCGCGCTGGATGAAAATCCCCGGCGGACCGTACGGCATCGGCCCGGTGTATGACGCGCTGCCTGACTGCAAAGAACTGAACGAAACCAAACGCATGGAGAAGGCCGCACAGGACCTGGCTATCTCTGGCATGTGGATCGCCGAAGACGACGGCGTACTCAACCCGCGCACGGTCAAGGTTGGCCCACGTCGCATCATCGTGGCGAACAGCACGGACAGCATGAAACCGTTGCTGACAGGCGCTGATTTCAACGTTGCATTCACCGCAGAAGAACGCCTGCAGGCGTCTATCCGCAAGATCATGATGGCCGACCAGCTACAGCCGCAGGACGGCCCGGCGATGACCGCCACGGAAGTGCATGTGCGCGTTGCACTTATCCGCCAGTTGCTCGGTCCTGTGTACGGACGCTTCCAGGCGGAGTACCTGCAACCGCTGGTTGTGCGCTGTTTCGGCATTGCCTTCCGCGCAGGAGTATTCCCGCAACCGCCTGAAAGCCTCCAGAACGCCAGTTTCAACGTGCGCTACATCTCCCCGCTGGCACGCGCGCAGCAGCTGGAGGACGTCACCGCCATCGAGCGCCTCGGCGCGAATGTGGCAAACCTTGCTGTAATCGACCAGTCGGTTGTTGACCTCGTTGATACCGACGAAGCCACGCGTGTTGTGGCGGATGCACTGGGCGTTCCGGCTAAGGTGATTCGCTCTACCGATGCCGTGGCAGACCTGCGCGAGCAGCGGCAGAAAGCACAGGCGCAAGCTCAACAACAGGCACTGATGATGCAGGCAGGAAGTGAGGCGGCAGGAGCCGCAGGCCAGACCGCTGGTGCAGCATTAGGGCAACAACTGGCAGGTGGCGGATGAAAAAACAGGTAACACCAGCGGACTTCAAACGCATTTTCGAGGAAATGCCGGGTGGTCAGCAGGTGCTTGAAGCACTAACCCGCCGCTTCGGGCGTGAGGCATATGTCTCCGGCGGTACCGAGGGCGACCGTGAAACATGTTACCGGGCAGGACAGCGATCCGTACTGGATTTCATCCTGCGCGAAATCAACAGAGCCGATGGAGTAGAAGACGATGTGGAAGATTAAACACTTATTCATGAGCGCAGAGCAGGGCGCAGAACAGCCAGGCGGCGGGAACGGAGGGGGTGACGATGGCGGTAATAATCCGGGTACTGGCGATCCTTCTGGCAACTCTTTGCTCAGCACCGGCGCAGGCGAACCGGGCGCGAATGATTGGTTACCGGAAAAATACCGTGTCAGCGGCGAAGATGGCGCGCTTAACGTTGAGCAATCAGCCCGTAAGCTGGCTGAGGCTCATGTCGCGCTTGAGAAGCGGATGGGGAGCGTCGGCACGGCTCCGAAAACGTCAGATGAGTATGCGCCAAAGATAGACGTCGAGGGTTTCAAGTGGGATGAGTTTAAAGCCGACCCCAGCACCCAGAGTTTTCTGAAAGCCGCTCACGCCAAAGGCATCACCAATGACCAGATGAGTTTTATCCTGGGCGAGTACGTGAAGAACGCCCAGCAGATTGCCACTGGTTCGGCGGAACTGGATGCCGAAGAGGCGACCTCGTCTTTGCGTGAAGTCTGGAAGACAGACGCAGATTTTAACAAGAATCTCGGCCTGGCTTACCGCGCGTTTACGCAACTGGCAGAGCAGGGCGACGATATCAACGCGATCGGCAATAACCCGATGGTTATTCGTATGCTGGCGAAAGTGGGCGCGGAAATGCAGGAAGACGCCCCGGCTGGCGGCGAGGTCAACCTTGCTGAGCAGCAGACCATTCGCGATCTGATGAAATCCCCGGCGTATATGGATCCGAAACACGCTGACCATGAGCGCGTATCCGCCCAGGTCAAAGCGTTCTACCAGAAAACCTACGGTGATCAGTCCGTAGCGTGACATGTCACGACGCTAAATAAAGGGCCAGCTTAATCGCTGGCTTTTTTCATTTGGTCGGGATTCCGACCGCACACCTCGCTGACAATCTCTCCACAACCAGCCCGGCGGGGACGCCGGATACCTGATTTTCCCGCAGTGCGTAAGCGCCAGTCGCATTGTGATATTCGGGCCGGGAAACCGACACCCCGCAAGGCGATAATTTTTGGAGTGATTGTCATGGCTTTTGATGCTAACAAAAACATGATCACCGCAGCGTTTGTAACGCAGTTTCATGATTCCTTTGAAATTGCCTCACAGCAGAAGGATTCCCGCCTGCAGGCTGCGGTAAACGATCGTGGAATGATTACCGGTGCGTCGTTCACCATCAACGATATGGGTACCATCGAAATGACGCAGATCACCACGCGTTTCGGTGACACCGTCTGGGATGTGCCGGAAGCCGGTACCCGTAATGCGCTGATGGCTGACTATGGCGTTTTCGTGCCTGTTGAAAAACGCGACCTGCGCAAGCTGATCGCCGACCCGCAGGGGCCGTATCTGCAACTTACCCTGGCAGCAGCCAACCGCAAAAAAGACGATGTTATCTATCGTGCCTTGCTCGATACCGTTCTGCGTAAGACAGAAAACAACGGCGCGTATACGGCTGTTGCCCTCCCGGCTGCGCAGAAAATCGTTGCGGGTGGCACTGGCATGACCAAGGCCAAGCTGATCGCCGCTAAAGCGATGTTCCGCCGTAACGAGTGTGACGAGCAGAACGGCGAAGAGCTGTACATGACGTACAACGCCGACATGCTGACGCAGATCCTCAGCGATACCACGCTGACTTCTGCTGACTTCATGGCAGTGAAAATGCTCCAGGAAGGTGCGGTGTCGTCAAAGTGGCTGGGCTTTAACTGGCTGGCTTACGAGAAACTGGACTCTACGACCGCAGGTGACCCAGCAGTAACCACCAAAACCGCAGCTGCGTGGTGTAAATCCGCTGTGCATTTCGGTACCGGCGCTGAGTATAACGTCGATATCGGCCCGCGCCGCGATAAAAACAACACCATCCAGATCTCTGTTGATGCGTCCTACGGTGCAGGTCGTGCCAACGAGAAGAAAGTCGTCGCCATCGATTTTGTTGCTTAATGCCGCTGGTGTACTTGCCGGGGTAACTCCCCGGCCTTTTTCCATCTGAGGTATTACCATGACGTCGAGCGTATCCATTTGTTCAAACGCACTGCTGGCGCTGGGTGCGCATCCAATCAACGATTTTGTCGAAGATACCGACCACGCCCGCCTGTGCTCTAACCTGTATCCGACCGTTCGCAATAATCTGCTGCGTGCGCATCCGTGGAACTGCGCCATTAAGCGTGTTGTACTTTCCCCTGTCAGCGACACCCCGATTTTCGGGTTTGGTTACCAGTTTTCCCTACCCGGCGATTTAATCCGCGTTCTGTCCATCGGTGAGCCACAGGATGATATTCCGTACCGCATTGAGGGCAACAAGCTGCTGGCAAACGTCAACGCTGTACTGCTGCGCTATGTCTTCCGCAATGAAGACGAATCCACGTGGGACGCGGCGCTCGTGAATGTCGCCGAAGCCACCATGCAGGCGAAACTTGCCTATGCGGTCACCGGATCCACCAGTCTGCGCGACACGCTGACACAGGAAGCGGCTTACCTGCTGCGCCAGGCGAAATCTATTGACGGGCAGGAAGAGCCGCCGGAAACACTGGACGGCTACCCGACGCTGGGATCGAGGTTCTGACATGCGCGCTAATCTGATAAAAACCAATTTTACCGCCGGCGAAGTATCTCCCCGCCTGATGGGGCGCGTTGACATTGCCCGCTATGCCAATGGCGCGAAAGTTATCGAAAATGCCGTGGTGGTTGTACAGGGGGGCGTTATTCGCCGACCAGGTACCCGTTTTGCGGCGGCCACAAAATATGGTGGTAAAAAATCCCGTCTCATCCCGTATGTATTCAATCGCTCTCAGGCGTACATGCTGGAATTTGGTGATGGCTATATGCGCATATACCAGAACGGGAAACAGCTGGTTAACAGCAATGGTACGCCGTACGAGATAGCCAGCCCGTACACTTCTGAGATGTTGCCTGCGGTAAATTATGTCCAGGGCGCCGATACCATGTTTCTGGTGCACCAGTCGGTTAAGCCGCATCGCCTCCAGCGACGTGGACAAACTGACTGGGTGCTGGAACCTGCCCCCTTTATTGTGGAACCATTCGACGAAATACGCGATACACCGCAGAAATGGTGCAAACCGTCGGTTAAAGAATTCGTGGGCTCGGAGATCACGCTTACGCTAAGTGATGCGGAGCCTCCGGAAGGTAGTGACGGTACGCTCACTGGTACCGGGTGGGTGTCCGCCGATGTGGGGTCTTACGTCCGCATCAACGAAGGTCTGGTGTTGATCAAAAGTATTACCAGCTCACAAAAAGCGGTTGGCACAATCCGGTCGGACCTGACAGCTACACAGGCAGCATCACCCGGCGCATGGACTCGTGAGGATACCGTCTGGACGGCTGAATTTGGTTATCCTGGTGCGGTGACGCTGTACCAGCAGCGGCTGGTTCTGGCAGGTTCGCCAAAGTACCCGCAAACCATCTGGTGGAGTGAAACAGGTGTCTACCTGTCGTTTGAACTGGGTACCGAAGACGATGACGCCATCAGTTTCACGCTGTCGTCTGATCAGCTCAATCCGATTGTGCATCTGGCTCAGATGAATACGCTTATTGCGCTGACCTACGGCGGCGAGTTCACTATCACATCCGGTAACGATGCGGCAATTACGCCTACCAATATTTCGGTTAAAAATCCCAGCCCGTATGGCTGTAACGGGATCCGCCCGGTACGTGTCGGTACTGAAATCATGTTTGTTCAGCGTGCGGGGCGAAAGCTGTACGCCGTGGCATATGACCCGGACAGTTTTGTGTCCTACTCCGCCAATGATATGACAGTCCTCGCCGAGCATATTACCGTCGGCGGTGTGCTGGATATGGCATACCAGCAACAACCTGATGCGTTTATCTGGCTGGTTCGCGCGGATGGTGTGGCGGTAACGATGGCTATCGACCGGGCGCAGGACGTGATCGCGTGGTCCCGGCAGGTCACTGATGGCGCTTACGAGTCGCTGGCATCCATTCCGTCTGATACCGATGATGTGGTTTACACGATCGTCCGGCGTCAGGTAAACGGCCAGACGGTACGTTATGTCGAGGTGTTCGACGCGTCGCTGTATACCGATGCGGCAGTGACAGGAACCAGCGAAAACGGGGCAACGACCTGGACGGGACTTAATCATCTGGAAGGGCGTACCGTTGATATCGTCGCTGACGGTGCGGTTATGCCACAGGCTACAGTCTCCAGCGGGCAAATAACGTTACCCCGTAAAGCTAATGCTGTGGAAATTGGCCTGCATTTTGAAAGCACCATTCAGACTTTATCGCCGGAAGTCTCCACCACTGAAGGCACAACGCAGAACGCTAAAAAGCGTACCAGCGAAGTGACAATGCGCTTTCTTGATACTACTGGCGCTGAATGTAACGGTCAGGTCATACCGTTTCGACGTTTCGGTCCGCAAATACTTGACAAGCCTGCGCCACTTTTCACAGGTGATCACTACTGGGGAAAACTCGGCTGGGAACGGGGCGAAGATACGCTCACAATCCAGCAGCGTCAGCCGCTGCCTTTCCACCTTCTTGCAATTATGTACACCTTCACCAGTAACGGGGGCTGACATGGTACGGAACGCAACAACTGGAGATATTCCGGCACTTATCGAACTGGGAACCCGTATGTATATGGAGTCCCGCTATTCGCAGAATTCACCTTTTGATGCGGATAAATGCGCAGAACTGGCGCGCAGTCTGATTAATAACCCGGCGGGATGTGTTCTGGTCGCAGAGAAAGACGATCAGGTTATTGGTTGGCTTGGCGGGGGGATCGCTGAACAGTGGTTCTCACGTCAGCTTATGGCGTTTGAATACGGGCTGTTTATTGCGCCTGAACATCGCGGAGGTAGCGCAGGACCGCGCCTTGCCCGCGCGTTTATTGGCTGGGCTAAAGACCACGGCGCCGCGCTTATCAACATGGGGATCACTACCGGCGTACATGAAGAACGTACGGGGGAACTGTATTCCCGCCTCGGCCTGCATCGCTCCGGCCTGCTGTATTCGATGGAGGTTTAAAAATGTGTACTGGTGTGGAAATTGCGGCGATTGGTGCTTCCGTTCTTGCGGCTGGTGGTGCGGTTTACAGCGGCCAGCAGCAAAAGAAAATGTCTAACTATCAGGCAGCGCAGGCAGAAGCCGATGCGAAAGCAGCGCAGGCAGCGGCGCGAGTTGAGGCCGATCGCATCCGTAAAGCGGGACGTGCGCAGGCAGCCGCGGCGCGGGCTTCTCTTGCGGGTTCCGGGGTAGAAACCGGGGAGGGTACTGCACTGCGTATCACCTCAGACATAACACGCGATGCGGAGCAGGATGCGTATCAAACCATTCTGAACGGTGTCAATCAGGGGGCAAGGCTGAATTCACAGGCGCAGGCGGATCGTATCAGCGGAAAAAATGCCTCAACAGCGGGCTATATCAACGCGGGCAGTTCGTTACTTAGTGCGGGCGGAACAGCTTATAACGGCTGGAAAAAATCGGGGAGTCAGACAGCGTGAGAATACCAACCGGTAATTTTGGCAATGTACTGCCTCAGGCTAACCCTACGCGTGTCAGTGTGGGGAATGCGGGCGCGATAGGTAATGCTGTAGCTGGTCTTGGCGTTGCTGTAGGACAAACTGCGGAAGAAGTACAACGCGTACAGGATAAAGCGGATGTGGCCGCAACACAGGCCATTTTGTTGGATCTCGATGCCAGGTCTAATGACAGATGGGAAAACCCGGAGACGGGTGCGCTGACTACCCGGCAGGGGTTTAAATCCTCTGGCGTTGGGCTGGACATGGATAAATTTGATGCGTCTGATTATGAAGAGGCCAGAAAACGGGTACCACCCAGTCAGCTTAATTACTTCGATGCTCAATGGAAGGCAGGGCAGGTTCGCCGCGTCAGTACCTACAACAGTTTTGAGCGCTCGCAGACGGAACAGGCACAGCGCCAACAACTGGACGCCACTGTCAAATCGTCCGTTGAACAGGAAGCAGGGGCGTTTGACGACCCGCAGGCAGCCGCATTAATTCGCGGCGCTCGCAAACACTCTATCGAGTTGTACGGGCAGGCGCAGGGCTGGTCCACAGAGCAGATTTTACAGGCGGTGTCACAGGCCGATCAGAGCGCGATGGAGCAGCGCGCGCAAAACTATGCGGTTACCAATCCGCAGGGCTGGCTGAACGGCGATTTCCCCATTAAAGACAGCGGCGGCATGGATATGCGCGCCATCAGTATCGTTGAGTCAGGAGGTAAGCATTTTAAAACCGACGGTAGTATTCTGACATCATCGGCTGGTGCTCAGGGTAAATATCAGTTAATGCCTGATACAGGGAAAGAACTGGCCGCAAAACGTGGTGTGGAATATAACCCGGCTGACGAAGAGCAAAATGCGCTGCTGGCGAGCGATTACGCTAATCAGTTGTACGGTAAATACGGCTCTGAAACGCTGGCAGGAGCCGCGTATAACTGGGGGATGGGGAATGTTGATAAGCTGATCGACAAAGTGGGCGACCCGCGTAAAGGTGAAATATCAGAGGCGGAGTTTGTCAGTAAACTCCCGGCTGAAACGCGCGGCTGGCTGTCCCGGTACCATAAGAATAAAACCGGACTGGATCCGGTCGCGGTAAATAAAATCGATAACATTGCGGAATCACAGATACGCGAGCAGCGTACCGCCCTGCGCCAGCAAATCGACCCAATTCTTAATAACACAATGACACAGTTGTACAACGGCGAGGTACCTGACGCGATGCCGGATAAGTCATCTATCATGTTTGCCTATGGTGATCAGGGTGAAAAAGCCGTTAAGCAACTGGATATCGCCATTGATAATGCGCGTACTTTTCAGGCTATCCAGTATGTTTCACCTGCAGAGCAGCAGGCCGAACTTGCTAAAATGAAGCCGCAGGCCAACGACCCTGATTACGCGCTGAAACTTGACGCTTACGGCAAGCTGGGCGCACTGGTACAAAAAAGTAATGACGCTATTCAGGCGCAGCGTGATGCCCGTCGCTTCAATGCAGCCCTGTTTATGGGTGAGAAACTCGACCCGTCGAACAAGTCCATGCAGAAAGCAGCGGATGCGACCGATACCGCGCAAAGCTTCCGTATTAACGATGCCGCCACGCATGACGGCATTGTGCAGCAGGTGGCACAGACTGGCATTATTCCGTCGCAGGTTACCACGCAGCTATCTGCCATATCCCGCGCCCGCAGTCCGGAGGCGGTACGGCAGGGGGCTGAACTGTTTAATCGTCTGTATGACACGGATCCCGCTTCAGTCGGTGATATGCCGAAGGATATGCAGGGATTTTACCTGACGGTCAAACAACTGACTGATTCTGGTATGTCTTCTGATGCGGCAATCGAGCAGGCGCAGAATCTGACGTACAACCAGACCGACGCGCTTAAAGCACAACTGGCGTCCACGCAGAGCACAAAAGATTACAAAAATGACCGTAGTAAGGCGATGGACTCTGCTGTCAGCAATATGGCGCAGTGGTTCCGTTGGGATCCATCTGCCGATGACCAGACGCCGGAAGCGGCTCGCTTTCGTAATGACTATCAGGCGCTGTATGACATTAACTATCGCACTACTGGCGGCAACGCTGATGCAGCGAAGAAAATGACCAACCAGCAGGTTGCCCGCACCTGGAGTATCAGCGAGGTGAACGGCGACGCTAAATTCATGAAGTACGCGCCGGAGGCGCTCTATAACTACGGCCCGTCAGGCTGGCAGGCGGCACAGTGGAAAGCCGAAAAAGAGCAGCTTATGTACGGCGACCGCCGGGAGACAATAACCACCAGTCCGACGCAGCTCGGGATCACGTCAGGTAACGCCCCTGTAGTTGAGACAAAAACGCCTGAAAGCCGTATCGGTGGCGAACTGGAGATCACGCCGGATGTGCTGACATCCCGCCAGGGGGATTATGCCATTATGGTGCGGACGAAGGATAAAGATGGTATCGAGGCAGTGCAGCCGTTTTACGATAAACACGGTCGCCCAATGCGCTGGAAACCGTCGCTCGAAGATTGGGAACCGTATAAAAAGATGCAGCAGGAACGCGAACAGCGTGACCAGGATGAAATGATGCGTGGTCAGGCTATCCGTGGGTTTAAAGACAAACATCGTGCGCTGGATGAGCAGTACAAGCGGCTGCATAACGAACGTATTAACAGCGTGCCTGAGTTTATTTATGGCGGGGGAACGAACTGATGCCAGTCTACGCAGCACCTGATGAACTGAATAACGGTTTTACCCCAGCAGGTAGTGTTCTGGCTGAACCGATGGGCTTTGACGTTTCCCTTCTGGAAGGTACCAATCCCGAGCCACAACAGCAGGAGCCTTCCGTATGGGGCGCAGCCTTTCGCCAGAATAACCTGTTGGCTGGTATGTTTCGCCCGTCTAAACAGTTTGAACCGGCGGAAGGTTACAACCCGTATATGGATAAAAATGAACTGCATGGTTACGAACAGTGGGGATCCGCGTTCGCTGATTCCCGATCGCCGGAAGAAACCGCCTGGCTGAAACAGCAGATTGATGACGAAAACGAGGACCGTCGCGTATTGTCCGAGGCGGGGGGCGAAGGTGTGTTAGCCAGCATCGCCGCCGGGGTTGTCGATCCGGTAACTGTCGCGTCGATGTTTATTCCCGGTGCGCAGGGCGGCGCGCTGGCACGCATTGGTTCCCAGGTTGCGATCGGGGCTGCGGGGACAGCGTTAAGTGAGTTTGCTCTCAACAACCAGCAGATAACCCGTACGTGGGGTGAGAGCGCCGCACACGTCGCTGCCGGTGCGCTGATGAGCGGCGTTTTTGCCAGCGCCGGAACCATGCTCGCGCCTTCGGTGAAAACTGCAGCCACGCGGGAAGTCGCGGAGGCTCTGGATAATATGCGCGTCACATCGCCAGTTGACACCGCAGCGGCTTCGCTTCCTGATGGCGGAAGTATTGGCGCGGCGCGGATCAGCGAAGCGACACTCGAAGATTTAACCCCAGTCGCTGGTGGTCCGATTGGCAAGGCAGCACGCAGAGCAGGTAGCTACCTGACTCCGATCACCCGCCTGATGGAGTCACCGTCGAAAACAGCACGCCGTACGGCGCTGGAACTGGCAGAGAATAACTTCACGCTTCAGGGAAATGCTCGCGGTATTGAAACACCAGTTGCGGCGGAAACCCGCGTTCGTGGCTGGCGACGTGAAGAAGCTGCGGTGGTGGTGACCAACAAACAGGCGTATGCAAAGTATAAGGCTGACGGTGGCGATATGAGTTTTGCATCGTTTCGGGAGGAAGTTGGTAACGCCATGCGTAGCGGCGATGTGCATGCTAACCCGGTGGTGCAGGAAACGGCGCAGGCTATGCGCACTGTCGTTAACCGCGTGAAGGTGGCACAGCAAAAACTCGGGCTGTTACCGCCGGATGAGGAACTGAAAGCTATCGGACAGGAAAGCTATTTCCCGCGTGTGTACAAAGTCGGGAAAATTGTCAACGAGCGCGATAAGTTCCGCGATATGCTCGTCGACTGGTGGTCGCGCGGCGAGAAAACTATGTCCAGAGAAGAGGCCGAGATCACGGCGGACGCCACCATCAATAAAATTGTTGGCGCAAAAATCCCGCAGGATTTCGCCAATGTGTTTATGGTTAAATCCGCCGGCAGCACCAAAGGCCGTACGCTCAGTGTTCCCGATCGCCTGATGAAAGATTATCTGGAAAGCGATGCTAACTACGTATTACAGCGTCATATCCGTGAGGCATCCGCAGAGGTTGAGCTGACCCGTACCTTTGGCAATAAGACGCTGGAAAAGCAGCTTAAGGATATCCAGGACGAATACGACGCGCTAATGCGTTCCCGCCCCAAAGACCAGGCAAAACTGGCAAAAGCCCGCGATAACGATCTGCGCGATATTACCGCACTGCGTGACCGTCTTGTCGGTACATACGGCATGCCTGACGACCCGTCGTCGTTCTTTGTCCGTGCCGGTGCGTTTCTGCGTAGCGCAAACTTTGTCACCAAACTGGGCGGCATGACGGTATCCGCAATACCGGATCTGGCGCGTGGCGTGATGGTTAACGGTTTTCGGAATATCACGCGCGGCTATGGCGCTATGATATCTAAATCCCCTGCGTGGGTTGCCAGCAAAGCCGAACAGAAAAAGATGGCTGTGGGACTGGAAACCATCCTGCACACCCGCGCGCGTACGATGGGCGATTTGGTGGACAGTTCCGCACGCACGACGGCGGTAGAAGCGGGCATGGAGCGCGTTACCGATGTGTTCGGCAAGCTCACGCTGATGGGCCATTTCGACGATATGAACAAGTCAGTTAACGGCATGATCACGTCTGACGGTATTCTGTCCGGGGGGTTCGCTGGACGTCGACTGGCTAAACTTGGCATTAACGATAATATGGCCACGCGTATTCGTAGCGAGTTTCAGAAACACGGCGAGGTTATCGACGGCTGGCATATCGGTAATTTTGACAAATGGGACGACCAGTATGTAGCTGGTGTGTTTCAGTCTGCTGTGCTGAAAGATGTGAATAATACCGTTATTACACCCGGCATTGGTGATACCCCATTGTGGGCCAGTACGCCGCTTGGAAAAACGGTATTTCAGTTCAAGTCCTTTGCTACGGCGTCTTATAACCGCGCCACGCTGGGCGGTTTGCAGGAAGGTACGGCGCAGTTCTACTACGGTACAGCTTTTCAGATTGGCCTGGGTGCACTGACGTACGCCCTTAAAGAAGCTGCTAAAGGGAAAGAGGTTGACTGGTCTCCTGAAAAACTGGTTATCGAAGGCGTTGACCGTTCCGGCATTCTCGGTCCACTGATGGAATACAATAATATGGCGGAAAAGGCTTCCGGCGGTATGGTCGGACTGGGGGCGCTGCTCGGCACCGGCACACAGTCCCGTTACGCCAGCCGTGGGTTTATCGGCTCTGCACTCGGCCCGACGTTCGGCCTGCTCGATACCGTCACAGACGTGACCGCTGGCGTGCTGAATGGGGATGCCGGTGACCGTGTTCTGCACAATGTGCGTACACTCTTACCGGGTAATAACCTGTTCTGGATCGCACCCCTGATTAACCAGGTGGATCCCGGCATGCGGTAATCGGTCGGGATTCCGACCTTTAACCCGCGTCATCATGGCCCTGTATTCACTACGGGGCTTTTTTATGCATCAGGATTACAAAACACGCCTTACCGCGCTGAGCGATAAACTCACTGACGTGGTGCTCGAAGAAGCCGATCCGGACAACTGGCCGGGGGCGGGGAAGAAACCCAGCGAACTGACCAAAGACGAGCGCGGCGATCGATACTGGGACAAGAAGAACGCGGCGGCTTCGCTGACCCTGCTGATTAAGGTGCACTCTCTTATCGGCATGCAGACGCGTGGCGGTACGCCTTCTGGCAATCCCGGACAGGATGACGAAGCCTTTGCGCTGGGGCAGCAGGTATCGAAGGCTGAGCGCGAAGCGCTCGCCATTATCGAGCGCCTGCAAAAAGGCAAAAAATGATTTCGTTCCTCGCCTTCTTTTTAATGTGGGCGGAGCGGATGAACTGGGACGTTCCGGACTGCCACTATCGCGCCTGTCACTGGCTGGAGCATCGCGGGAATCTCGCGGTGCTTCGCTGCTTTCGTGGGTTCGGTAAATCCACCATTCTTGCTGTGTATAACGCCTGGCGATATTACTGCGATCGCCAGTACCGTATTCTGCATCAGTCTGAATCAGATTCCACAGCGCGCAAAACCAGCCGCGATACGCAGAACGTTTTACGCAACCACCCCCTGACAAAAGGCATGTTGCCGGATGGACTCGGCACGGTCGAACAATGGTGGGTTAATGGTTCACTGGATATGCGTAACGCCAGTATGTTCGCAAAAGGTATCCTGTCGAACGTCACCGGCGCGCGTGCAAATGAGTGCCAGAACGACGACGTGGAAGTCCCCGGCAACATCCAGACGCCGGAAGCACGTGAGAAACTGCGGTACCGACTGAGCGAACAAACTCACATCCTGATCCCAGGCGGGCGAAAGCTCTTCATCGGTACACCGCACACACATGACAGCCTCTATGATGAAATGGAATCGGCGGGTGCTGACTGCCTGACCATTAAACTGTTTGAGAAAGAAAAGCGCATCGAGGCGAAGGACGCTACGCAGCTGCGCTACGTTATTCCGTTCCGGCCAGAGTACGTTTTCGCAGGCATCCATAAAGCGGCGCGGCTGCTGGTCGAGGATGTCGACTACAAGCTTACCGCCGACGGCGTGGAGTTTGCTGCGGCGCCAGAGACGGTTATTGATTTCTACGCCGGATGTGCCTGGCCTGAGCGATTCGATCATGACGAGCTGGAGCTGCGCCGTAAAGAATGTCGCACCGTTAACGAGTGGGACAGCCAGTACCAGTTGCACAGTAAACCCGTTGGCGACGTTCGTCTCGATCCCGACCGCATCCGCGAGTACAACATCCATCCGGAAATTCGCTACGCCAATCGCACTGCGTCAATGTGGCTCGGCAGCACACAAATTGTTGGTGCCGTGGCGTGGTGGGACGTAGCTACCGGCAAAGTGAAAGCGGACGCCTCGGCGTTATCCCTGATACTGACAGACGCACGAGGCCATTTGTACTGGCATGTTTGCAAGGAGCTGACTGGCGAACTGGCAGAGTTTGACGATAACGACAAGATTACTGGCGGTCAGGTGGCACAAATCAAAGAGCTGGTTATCCGGTACCAGGTACCCGTTGTTTGTGTTGAGGTAAATGGACCCGGCAGCTTTGCGGGAAAACTGCTGCGGCAGGCATTAAAAGGAACCGGCTGCGGCGTTCGGGAAGAGTTCAGCGTCACCAACAAGCAGAAGCGTATCCTTGATGCGTTCGAAGCGCCGCTGTCCTCCCGGTTCCTGTGGGCACATACCGACGTGCTGGACGGTCCAATGTATGACCAGATGCGTGACTTCAACCCGGCGCTGACCAACCAGCCGGACGACTTCATTGATTCCGGCGCGGGGGCGATTAGCGCAACACCTGTCCGTATAGGTAAAGTGGTCGGGATTCCGACCGGACAATCGCGCGAACATTGGCAGTTGAGTGACGGAGACCATGAGGTCGAAGTCGATTATTAACCCTGCCAGAGGTTACGCACCATGTCGGTACCGAATCAGACCCCTTATATTATTTACAACGCTAACGGCCTGACGACCGTTTTTCCTTTTGAGTTCTACATCATTAGCGCCAGTGACATTCAGGTGAGCCTTAATGGTACGCCTGTTACTACTGGATTTACTGTGTCGGGAGTGGGCAACGTTAGCGGTGGTGATATTACGTTTTTAACCCCGCCTGCTAACGGCACGGTTGTTATGCTGGAACGTGTTGTTCCTACCTATCGCCTGACTGATTACCAGGACAATGGTGACCTGCTGGCAGATACAGTAAACAAGGATTTTGATCGTCTGTGGATGGCTATACAGCGTTCATTTATTTATCTTGGGCTGGCACTGCGGAGGCCGCTCCTGGGCGGACCGTTTAACGCCGAAGGTTACCGCATCACTGACCTTGCCGACCCGGTAAACGACCAGGATGCGGCCACGAAGAAATGGATACAGCAACAGGGGGTTGCTAATCTGAGCCGCACCCTGCGTGTTCCTGAGGTCTATGTGAATTCGCTTCCTGAGGTAGAAAGCCGTCGTAATAAACTGCTGGGGTTTGATGCGGTCGGTAACCCACTGCCGGTTCTGCCGCCGTCCGGTTCTGCATCAGATGTCCTGATCGAACTGGCCAGCCAGGGTGATAAAAAAATTGGCAGTTCATACGGCGGAACGGTGTATTCCGACTACGCTCAGTCCCGTTATAAAAAGAAAGGGTCATTTTCTGTGGGGGTGCAGATTACAGATCGTAGCCAGGCGCTGTATCACAGCGATGGTTTCTGGTACATCAACACAGGCGGTACTCTGCCTGTAACTGTTCCCGCAGGGAGTTCTCCAGACAGTACTTGGCTCTGCGTAGGGCTGCTAAATGGTTATCCTGTTAATGATGCTCAAAACTTTGGCTTTACTGACGGAATGGAAGATGCTTCACCTGTCATTAACGCAATGATGAAAAGCCCGTTTTTCAGCATGACATTTCCTTCCGGCAGCACTATCAATATCGCACAGACATGGAATCTCCGGTCTGATTTATCTGTAAATTTTCAGGGGGCTGCTATTCACTGGAAAGGTGAGCAGATGGAAATATTAGATAAGTGGACATCCGCTGCTATGTGTATATTAAGCACTCCAAGTTATGGGGGGGGAGTAACTGGTTCATCTCGAAATATTCATATTCAAAACTTAACTATATACGCCAACGAATACGCAATTGGTATTTATTTAAGTAATGTATATAAGTTTTCATTATTTAATATTGAAATCAATAACACGCAAAAAACAGGGGTAAACATATCAAATAGTCACTTTGGTATTGTTAACAACATTGTTTTAACTAATTGCGCTCCGCTTACATCAAAAGGATTTACATCAGACTCAATTGAAGAAAATAGAGGTGATGGAATTATTATTTGGTATGGAAGTACGCATGTAACTGTAGAGAATATCAAAGTACAGAATACAGATAAATTAAGAAGTGGTCGCTGTGGCATAGCGGTTGATGGTTATGCTCCTCCGGGGCAGCCGGATACCCGATTAATAAGCATTAATAATGCATACTCTTTTGGGTATGACAGACCAATGCATACTGAGTTATGCGGTGTTGTGACTGTAACAAACAGTGTGTTTGAGTATAGTTCAAATTATGATGAGCATAAGTTATTTAAATGCGCAGTTATAGTATGGAATACATTGGAAGCCACTGAGTTTACTAATTGTATTTTTAAGTCTAACTTTAATTTTCTTAAACCTTCAGGCGGTATAGCAGTATTCAATAAGTGTAAAATAACTATAGGCTATGATGGGGAATTATTTACCGCCGGTAACGAAAGTGGCTTTGGTGGTAAAATAGAATTTAATAACTGCAGCTTATCGCAGTTTTCTGGCAAAGGAACATTATATAACGTTGATTTCACATTCAATGACTGCACGTTAAATAGTGATGCTTCTGATGGCAAATCATCTATATTTACCATAGGCTCGGAGTCCCAAGCGCATGATGTTAAATTTAATAATGTTAAATTTAACAATATAGTACTTATTGCGCCATGGGTTAAACGATTTTCATCAGTGGAGATATCAGGGTGCAGCTTCACAGGAAAAACCTCTGCTAATGGTAATAATGTGGAGAACATATCAAAAGGCGTGCTTAAACTATTAAATAACGACATGAATGGAGGGGCTGATTTTTCAGGTGAAACACTAAGAATATGCGGTCCTGTCCCACGCTTAGACATCAGGCCATCAAGCTATGATGTGAACATCAACGGTGAGTGGGCTTTCGGTAGAATCCCTGAAGGTGGACGCCCTGATAATGGACTTGATTGGAAGACAGGTGATAAAGTTATAACGTTAACCCCTGTATCTGGTGGCGATATTGGTTGGGTTTGCGTTGAGAGCGGAAACCCTGGGAAATGGTTATCTATCGGTAAGCTTTGAAAGAAGAATAGCGCCGCAATGGCGCTATTTAAATGTAATGTAAGCTGTCTCATTGTCTCCAAAGCAAATATCGTAGTAATATCTTGATTTTTTAGAGTGACAATATTCTGGAGCGTGGTGTTTATCTGGGTTTGTATATTTAATGTTTGGCATTCCATTCCTATTAATAATAAATTGCCCTATGTTGTAGTTGTAATAAAAGGCTTTTGGCAATATGCTTTTTATTAATGGATATGCCCTTATTGCAATATTTGTGCTTTCTGATTTTTGAAGCTGCCCGTCAATATCCACGTATTTAATCTGTCCTGTTGTATCATAGCTTTCAATGTCATTTATTATTCTTATTGCGGTATTTTCAATGTGGCTATTTTCTAACTTGATTGCATTGTTAGATGCATAAGAAAAACCGATGATGTAAATATACACAATCGCTACTAAAAATCGAATGTGTTTAAACGAAATCCAACAAGCAGGTATCATCATTGCTGATATAAAACCACCAAGGCCAACATATCCGCGGGAAAGGAATAATGGGTTTTCGCTAAATATCATAACCCCAGGTATAAATAAAATTGATGTCAATAGCATCACCACCCACGAAACGAGTAAAAACGATGTGCCGATTATGGTTTTGTGGTTTTTTATGGCTAATCCAATCAATGATATGCCGCTGATAAGAGCTAGGGAAAGCATGAAAATCCGAAAGCCCATATTCCACCCTCCAGAGAAAATAGCGAATGATGATATGAGGTTATCGAAAAGTTTTAATACACCAGTTTTATCTAAGCTAATGATTCTACTATATTCATGAAAGTAACTATTAACCGTTATCAGATTAATTACTATTTTTGAGTATAGCAAGTACCCAAGTAAAATAATTACCACTCTGCCAAGTAGAATAATGACGGATTTTTTAATGTCACCTCTTGTGATATTATAAGTCAATTCAATAAGAGCGAATGTTATAAATATATTTACAGATACCTGATAGCTTGATAGTGCCAAGGTAACGAATAGAGCTGGTATAAGGTAGTCAGCTATCTTGTTTTTAAATGAAAAGCAATAGGGTAATAATGCAAACGCAATAGACAATACCATGAATGGTGAGTCATATCTGAAATGCAAATTTGCATTAAATAGAGGATTGAGGATTACAGGTGATATACATAATGCAAATAAAAAAGTATGCCCGTTACTAAACTTAGTAGATAACAAAGAAAATACGTAGCATAAAAACAGTATGGATAATATGAGTGGTGCAGGGAATAGGTCAGGAAGCGAGTTGTTAGATAAGGTTAGTATTTTATAAAAAATTTCCCCAACCGGTCTTGCATCGCCAGACCAACCTATGATGCCGGTAACAACTCGATATGAATCATCCAAGTAATAAATATCTGATATGAGTAATGGGAATATTGATACTCCAATTATTGCCAAGCAATACATAAGGCATTTTCTATCATAAATCATTTTTTTTTCCTTTTAAGTATATACCTTGGTCTTTGTTTGCTTTCGATATATATACGACCTATATACTCACCTAAAACGCCAATGCCTATAAGCTGAATACCGCCAAGAAACATGATTGACACTAATAATGATGGGAATCCGGGGACGGGGTTACCCCAAATCAGCTTATCAATGATCATCCATCCGCCGTACAAAAATGAAAGCGCGGCAACAAACAAACCGATATACGTCCACATATGGAGCGGGAAGGTAGAGAAGCTTGTTATACCTTCTAACGCCAGATTCCACAGCTTCCAGCCATTAAACTTCGAATCACCGGCAATGCGTTCAGCACGCGCGTATTCAACAACGTCAGTCTTACCGCCAACCCAGGACAATATCCCCTTCATGAACAGGTTGCGTTCAGGCAAAAGTTTAATATTTTCTACCGTCTCACGGGACATTAGCCGGAAATCACCGACATTCTCTTCTATTTTTGGGTTACTAATTTTGTTGTGGAGCTTGTAAAACCACTCCGCTGATTTTCGTTTCAGTCGCCCGTCAGTAGATCGGTCGGTGCGTTTCGCCAGTACCATATCGGCACCATGCTGCCATTTCTCAATGAGTAGGGGTATTACGTTGATGGGGTCCTGCAAGTCAACGTCTATCGGGATAACGGCATCTCCTGTTGCATGATCCAGCCCAGCAAACAGGGCCGACTCTTTGCCGAAATTGCGGGTGAATGAGAGGGGAACGACGAACGAATCTGAAACAGCAATTGCGTTAATTATAGATTCTGTTGCGTCTTTGCTTCCGTCATTAATGAACACGATTTCAACATCATATTGTTTAAGGCCATCGAATTCTCGCACCGTTTTATAGAAAATCGGTATCGTGTCCTCTTCGTTAAAGACCGGAACGATTAAAGAGATCTTCATTTCACATCCCTAAAGACAATGAACTTTGAATAGATGAATCCGCATACTAGGCTGATAGCAGAAAACGTCACCAGTGTTACCAAAGGTGGAAGATAGCTTATATCAGCAACCAAACCTACAGCTGCGCTGAGTGTCCCCATGAATCCAACATATAACATGTAACGCATTGTGGTGGTTGATGCTTTAAACGTAAATCTGGCGTTAGCAAAGAAACTGAAAGAGACGGCAATGACAAAACCGGCAAAGTTAGCCAATGCTTGATTTGTGTGTAGCCCGTAAATGCAAACTCCAAACACGACCCAGTGAATGAGCGTGTTCAGAACGCCAATCGATGTATACTTAGCGAATAACTTTAACATTAGAAAAACCAGTCAATTCTGAGACGACGGAAGTTTAGCATCATTCAGGCTATTGAGCGACATGTGCAACAAAGTCAGGATTCCGACCATGCCCCAGCCTTACCCTCACCACTAAATTAAGTGGACCCCACGGGGGTAAGGCATGAGGATGAACAACCATTCAGATCTGGCGGCAGGGGCTTCCTATATCACATCCGGGGGGAGCGGTATCTATTGGTTACTGCAACTACTGGACACAGTTAGCCCCAGCCAGTGGGCCGCTATTGGGGTGCTGGCAAGTATCTTTTTAGGCCTGATTACCTACCTGACCAATCTCTATTTCAAAATCAAAGAAGATCGTCGCAAAGAGGCTCAACTCTATGACCAGCAACAGGGCTAAGCTTAGCGCAGCTGTCCTTGGGCTTGTGCTCGCCGGTGCGCCAGCGTCGGTTGTTCTCGATCAGTTCCTGAATGAGAAAGAGGGCAACAGCCTGACAGCATACCGTGATGGCGGAGGTATCTGGACAATTTGTCGTGGTGCCACGCAGGTAGACGGCAAACTAGTGATGCAGGGCATGAAGCTGTCACAGGCTAAATGCGATCAGGTAAACGCCATTGAGCGCAATAAGGCGCTGGCGTGGGTAGACCGCAATATCAAGGTACCGCTGACCGAACCACAGAAAGCGGGTATTGCGTCATTCTGCCCTTACAACATCGGGCCGGGTAAATGCTTCCCGTCAACTTTTTACCAGCGTATGAACGCCGGTGATACAAAAGGCGCATGTGAGGCGATCCGCTGGTGGATTAAAGATGGTGGCCGTGATTGTCGCCTGACAAAAGGCCAGAAGAATGGCTGCTATGGTCAGGTCGAGCGACGTGACCAGGAAAGTGCGCTGACCTGCTGGGGGATAGACCAGTGACCATTAAAGTGAAGCTGTTAGCGCTGGCTGTTCTGCTGTCTTTTTTCACTGGTACGTTTTACGCGGGCTATCTGAAAGGCTGGTATGCCCATAGTGAAAAGGTAAACAACGATTACCAGACAAAAAGCAAAAAGGCTGATAAAGCCGTTGCCACCGGTGAGCAGAAAGCGGCAGCGGCCAGCGCAGAAGCAAAAGTGATTTACCGGACCATTTACCGAGACGTGGTGAAATATGTTAACGACCCGAATCATATTAAGTGCGATTTTGACTATCACGCTGTGCAGCTGCGGCAGCGAGCAATCGACGCGGCCAACAATATCCCAGGATTTGATGAGCACGCCGTGCAAGGCAAGTGACGCAGGGCGGGACAGCGACGAAGATCTGCAGGCAGATACCCAAACAATGGAATGCGTGCGCGAGCTGCGGACAAACATCTATCGCTGGCAGGCGTGGTATAGAGCTACTGGATAAATTATATACCACAGCTTGCTTTTTCATATGACGGGCTGCGTCTGGCCGCTTGGTGTTCATGCCCGAGCAAACGGAGGGAATATTACACGTGTAAAATTTAAAGCCCGACCTGGCGAACAGTCGGGAACTCTGAAACTAACCACATATCGGATTCTTCAAACATTTCCTCCAGCATGCGGTTCAGTTTTTCCCGATCGCTTTTACTGGAATCACTATTCAGGCCGTTCGCCTGCATCGGCTTCACCCTCACTTCGGCATCAGGGAAGATCTGGTGTACTCGCTTCATCAGCTCTGCGAGGATGATCTCTCTTGCCCCCTCCAATTCTTCAACATTACGCTTGTCATAGACGAGTTCAACAAACATACAAACCTCATTTACTGGTTGGATATACAGTTATTTTTATGTGTGTATCCAACCAGTGTCAAGGTGATTACCGCAAAGACAAAAGCCGCTGTTCCCACTCTTCGATAATTTCTCTTTTCTCTTTGATGTAGTCATAGCGATCGTAGTGTTTAGCTGAAACACCTGGTCGCTTATGGTTCTGCAGGCGATCACGCATTTCGGTACTGACACCCATTTCTCCTGCCAGTGTCTTGAAGGTTCGACGGATATCCCTAGGGGTAAATTTATCGAATGGCTCGCGTTCGCAAAACTTTCTCAGTTGCTTGCTGTACTCAGCGGAGAGGAGGTGCCCCTCTGATGTGTCTGCCGGAAAAAGAAAATCGGAATCAGGATAGCGCTTCTCCATTTTCTCAAGAATGCTGGTGGCTGTATCGCTTAAAGGGATAACGTGGTAGTCGCCGGTCTTGGATATGTGGGGAGGTACTGTTAGCATCCTGCCTTTTTTATCCCAGTTGCTTTTGAGGTTCGTCATGATTTCCCACGGACGCTGTCCTGCAGTGTGGATGCAACACAGCAAAAGTTGGGTAAAATCACTACTCATTGGCACTGCCGCTGCGGGGCGGTGGAGTATAGTTAAAAGGCCAGAGAGTTCATCCCACGAAAGAAATCTGTCCAAAGCCTTATCGACACCACGTTGAGCAGGAACCACGGATACAGGGTTACGCTCAAGACCATATACCGTTTTCTTTCCTATGTTTGCGGGATCATTATCGGCAAAAAGACCAAAGTTAAAAATGGCGTGAAGGTTTGCTCGCACTTTATTGGCACCGGCTTTTGCTCCACGGGCGATAAACTCAGCCAGAACGCGCTTGATATGTTCAGGCGATACGTCTTTTGCCAGCATACCTGGATCTATATGCTTGCTCTCCAGAACTTGGTTTATACGATTTTGTGTTTTTTCGTATGAACGCTTGCCCCGAGCTTTCTGATCTTCAATATAATCGTCAAATAGCTTTTTAACGGAGGCGAGTTCGGCAACTGCCTTATCGGGTTCCGAAATATTCTTGGACGCTGCGCTGGCCTTTTCCGTTGCTTCTGAAAGGGAAATGGCAGGGAAATCGCCAAGGTTCACGAACTTCTCTTTCCCTTGTAGGAAATATCTATAAACGAATGTCTTTCGACCGGAAGGGTAGGTTTTGATACCAAGCCTTCCTGTGCCCCTTGTTGCAGATGCCTGCCAGGTGTAGAACGCAGAATTCTTGGGTTTGAGCCCACGGATCTTACTATCGGTGAGTAGAGTGCTAGCCATAGTTTTTGGGTCAAGTAACGGGTCAAGTTGTGTTGATATGGTATGAAACCACATGACAGCAATCAATACTTAAAAATGATTTAAAATCAGATAGATGAAACTTGGTGAAATGATTGGCAACTGAGTGAAATCAGGATTTTACGCCCTTCTAAGCCGTAGGTCGTAGGTTCGAATCCTACAGGGCGTGCCATTTAGTCTCAGCGCTTAATCCAGCCCACTCTTCCCCAGACCGACCAACCGCTACCGATCCTTCACTCTGTGCCAGCTTTTAACCGTCTGATTTGCGTGGTTAATTCCAGATGTGTATCATTCTGAACCCGGCTCTGTAGCCTGTCGGTCAGAACGTTTGTTCCGCCATCGACCGGTCATTGGCGTAGTTCCAGTCAGGGCCACCATACCGCCACTAGCTCATCGGGAAGAGCGACAACCAGGATGTTGTAGTACGGGGTTCGAGGCTCCGGTGGCGGACCAACGCCGACTTAGCTCAGTAGGTAGAGCAACTGACGTGTAATCCGTAGGTCATCCGTTCGATTCCGGTAGTCGGCACCCTATTTATGGCTTCCCCGTGGGATGCCTCCGGCACGACATTCATTTCACTGTTGTACATGCCAATCATGAAGGACATTTATGTGGTATCTACTCGCAACTTCGCTTGCCGCACTTTCCCTGAATAAAAGCCTGGCTTACCTGATGCTGGGGTTAACGGCATTTCTCGGCTGGAAACAGAGCATTCTTGATGCCCCGGCGCTGCTGGTGATTGCATTAATCGTTATTGGCTGGTCTGTTGTTGAATGGCTACGTAATAAAAATAATAAATATACTTATCTGGTCGAGGGCCTGTGCGTGGTCATCGCCGTTGCCCTGGTTTTGCATGTAATCCCTGGCTTCCATAACCCTAAGGTACTGGACGCTGTCGTTGTTGGTCCGCAAAGCATGCCGTTCAGTATGTACTTTAATATGGACAAGGCAGTGGTGCCGTTCTTTTTAATTACGTGCATGCCAACGTTATTCGTAGCAAAACCCCTTTATAAAGCTGGCAAGGTCGGCTGGGGAATATTGGTATTGGCGATACCCGCGCTGTTACTTCTGGCTGTTGCGTTGGGCGGGCTGAGAATTGAGCCGCATGCGCCAGAATGGTTTGCTCAATTTGCCCTTGCGAATATTTTCTTCGTCTCTTTGGCCGAGGAAGCCTTGTTCAGAGGCTATCTGCAGCAGCGCTTGTCCCGGGTTGTGCATCCTGTTGTAGCACTGTTGATTGCCTCACTCATTTTTGGGCTAATGCATTATAGCGGCGGTTTACTGCTGATTATTTTTGCCAGCCTCTCCGGTATTATTTACGGCCTGGCGTGGATGTGGAGCGGCAGGCTCTGGGTTGCAACGTTCTTCCATTTTGGGCTGAACTGCGTGCATTTATTGTTCTTCACCTATCCGATGTACGCCCCTCACGCGTCTGTATGATGCTTTTTAAAATAGTGGCCTTATAAATTTGGCTGCCTCCGGATAAGCATAAAAAGCCCCGAAGCATCGGGGCTTTTTTTATATATGCCGCGGGCATGAATAACACATTTACCTTCGCGTCAGAATAAATAGAAGGCTAATGAATTTCATTGTTGGCAGGCTTAAGGTTTTCTTAATCTAAAAATTATCTCGCATTAAAATTTGGGTTTTTATCATTCTAAAATCTGCTAAAAACGAATTTTACACTTTTACGTCTAAACTCGATTGATAGTAATTATCATTAGCGTTGTTGTATGCTTTAATCCTGTCCCACACAGCCCTTTGTTGTTTATCACGTTGGTCTATTAAGGATATGTTCATGAATTCTCGCCTGCTGTCATGCTTCTCGCTTGCCCTGTTGTCTTCATCACTTTTCCTTTCAACTCAATCGGTTGCCGCTGATAACAACGAAGGTATCGTTGTTTATAACGCGCAGCATGAAAATCTGGTGAAGTCGTGGGTAGACGGTTTTACCAAAGAAACGGGTATTAAGGTCACGCTGCGTAATGGCGATGACAGCGAGCTGGGCAACCAGCTGGTGCAGGAAGGCAGCGCATCGCCTGCGGATGTATTTTTAACTGAAAACTCGCCGTCAATGGTGCTGGTTGATAACGCCAAACTGTTTGCGCCATTAGATGCAGAGACATTAAAGCAGGTACCGGCGGAGTATCGTCCGGCACACGGCCGCTGGATCGGGATCGCCGCTCGCAGCACGGTGTTTGTCTATAACCCGGAAAAATTGAGCGAGCAGCAGCTGCCAAAATCGCTGATGGATCTGGCTAAACCCGAGTGGAAAGGCCGCTGGGCTGCCTCTCCGTCAGGAGCCGATTTCCAGGCGATCGTCAGCGCAATGCTGGCTCTGAAAGGCGAGCAGGCCACCCTTGAGTGGCTCAAAGCAATGAAAGCCAATTTCGTTGCCTATAAAGGCAACAGCACCGTGATGAAAGCCGTTAACGCCGGTCAGATTGATGGCGGGGTGATTTATCACTACTACCGTTTTGTCGATCAGTCCAAAACGGGTGAAAACAGCAAAAACACCAAACTCTACTACTTCAAACACCAGGATCCGGGCGCCTTTGTTAGCCTCTCCGGCGGCGGCGTGCTGGCGTCCAGCAAACACAAAGCGCAGGCACAGGCCTTCATTAAATACATCACCGGCAAAGAAGGGCAGGAGAGCCTGCGCACCAATAACGCCTTTGAATATGCGGTGGGCGTGAATGCGGCCTCTAACCCGAAACTAGTGCCGCTGAACGATCTGGATGCACCAAAAGTGGAACCTTCCACGCTTAACAGTAAAAAAGTCATCGAGTTGATGACGCAAGCTGGTCTGCTGTGATCCTGAGAGTAAAGTGAACGTCCTATGTCTGGTCTGAGTCTCGACATCGCCAAAAACAGAGTGCGGGAGCCTGCCCGCAGGCGTCCTGCGCTGCCGATGGTTGCGTTAGCTGTCCTGTTTTCATTAATGGCGCTTTTGCCTTTGGGCTTTATCATTGCCATAGGCATTGAGACGGGCTGGGAAACCATTAAGGCGTTGGTGTTTCGCCCGCGTGTTGCTGAGCTGCTCAGCAACACGCTGTGGCTGACGGCCTTAGCGGTGCCACTCTGTATCGTCACCGGCGTGGCGATAGCCTGGCTGACGGAACGTACTCAGCTGGCCGGGCGGGGGATCTGGTCTGCGCTGGCGGTGGCCCCGCTGGCCATCCCCGCGTTCGTGCAAAGCTACGCCTGGGTGAGCGTGGTGCCTTCCATGCATGGGCTTTCTGCGGGCGTGTTTCTCTCCGTGTTAGCCTACTACCCGTTTATCTATATGCCCGTGGCGGCGGTGCTGCGTCGTCTGGATCCAACGCTTGAAGATGTTGCCGCTTCGCTCGGCACGCCGCCGTGGCGGGTCTTTTTTCGCGTGGTGTTACCGCAGCTTAAGCTCGCGATTTGCGGCGGTGCGCTGCTGGTGGCCCTGCATCTGCTGGCGGAATATGGCCTGTACGTAATGATCCGCTTTGATACCTTCACCACCGCCATTTACGACCAGTTCCAGTCGACATTCAGTGGCCCGGCGGCAAACATGCTGGCGGGTGTGCTGGCGCTATGCTGTCTGGCCATCTTGCTGCTGGAAGGGGTCACCCGCGGGAAAGCCCGTTATGCGCGCATCGGCGCTGGGGCGGCACGTGAACAGACGCGCTGGCCGCTAAAGCCTGTTGCTGCGGCGTTGGGCCAGCTGTTTTTCCTCGTGCTGATTGTGCTGGCGCTGGGCGTACCGCTCATTGTGCTGTGTCGCTGGATATGGCTTGGCGGCGTACAGAACTGGATGAGCGCCGATCTCTGGCACTCGCTGCGCCAGACGCTGATGCTCGGCGTGGGCGGCGCGCTGCTGACCACCGCCTGTGTCATTCCCATCGCCTGGCTCGGTATCCGTTATCCGCACCGCATCTTCCGGATGCTGGAAGGGTGCATTTACATCACCAGCTCTCTGCCGGGGATCGTCACCGCCCTCGCGCTGGTCACGGTCACCATTCACTATGCACGTCCGATTTATCAGACCGAAATTACGCTGTTCCTGGCTTACCTGCTGATGTTTATGCCCCGTGCGCTCATTAACCTGCGGGCCGGGATTGCCCAGGCGCCGGTGGAGCTCGAAAACGTGGCGCGCAGTCTGGGCAGCACGCCCGCGAAGGCATTGTGGAGCGTCACCATGCGATTGGCCGCGCCCGGTGCGGCGGCAGGGGCGGCGCTGGTCTTCCTTGGCGTCAGTAACGAACTGACGGCGACGCTGCTGCTCTCCCCGCTGGGAACGCGCACGCTGTCCACCGGTTTCTGGGCGCTGACCAGCGAGATCGATTATGTTGCCGCTGCGCCTTACGCCATGCTGATGATTTTGATTTCACTTCCGCTGACCGCCATTCTTTATATGCAGTCCAAAAAAATTGCAGGGCTATGAGATGCTTGAATTAACGTCCATTTCTAAATCGTTTTCCGATGCGCAGGTGCTCGACAGCTTAAACCTGAGCGTCGCGCCGGGAAGCCGGACGGCAATTGTCGGGCCGTCAGGGTCGGGTAAAACCACGCTGCTGCGTATCCTTGCCGGGTTCGAAACGCCGGATAGCGGACGGATCGTGATGCAGGGCCGAACCCTGTTCGATCAGAACAACTTTATTCCCGCGCATCTGCGTAAAATTGGCTTTGTTCCTCAGGAGGGGGCGCTCTTCCCGCATCTTAATGTGGCAGACAACATTGCCTGGGGATTAGACGGTACCCGCCACGAGAAGCGCCAGCGCGTGGAAGCACTGATGGAGATGGTCTCGCTTGACAGACAACTCGCCACGCACTGGCCGCATGAGATTTCCGGCGGCCAGCAGCAGCGCGTGGCGCTTGCCCGCGCGCTGGCGCAGCGTCCTTCCCTGATGCTGCTGGATGAACCCTTTTCGGCGCTGGATACCGGCCTGCGCGCCATGACGCGTAAGGCCACGGCTGACCTGCTGGCGGAAGCGGGCGTGGCCTCGATCCTGGTTACTCACGATCAAAACGAAGCGTTGTCCTTTGCCACGCAGGTGGCGGTCATGCGATCCGGACGTTTCACTCAGGTCGGCACGCCTTATCAGGTCTATAGCCAGCCCGTGGATGAAGAGACGGCGCTGTTCCTGGGGGATGCGGTGATCCTGCCTGCTCAGCTCGCCAGTGGCTATGCGCTCTGCGCGCTGGGCGAGGTGCCCACGGATAACGCCCTGGCGACGGGGCAGGGCAGAGTGATGTTGCGCCCTGAGCAACTGCACGTGACGGCATGCGCGGCGCATGAAAGCCCGGTGTCGATTGTTGATGTGGATTTCACCGGCCAGCTCTCCACGCTGACGCTGGCGTTAGCCGGACAAACGGAGCCGATTACCCTGAAAACCGTCAGTCAGCCTGGATGGCACCCGGGGGCGGCTGTGCGTATTGATATTGCTGGTACGGCGCGCGTTTTTGAATATTCTTAATGTTCGTTAGTAATTTAATCCAACGGGTTGTTATAAAAGAATTTTCCTTAACGTGTGGCATTTCCTGAGATTCTCTACCATGCTCATAAAACCTCACCATCATGTGTGAGGTTTTTCGTAGTTGCTGATTAATCTCAAGGAAAAAAGGTTATGAAAAAGACGACTGCTATTTTGCTGGGAACGGCGTTTCTGTTTACCACCAATACCTTTGCGGCTGAACTGCTGACGAAAAATGAATTCGAGAAAGTCGAATCGCAGTATGAAAAAATCGGTACGGTAAGCACTTCAAATGAAGTCTCTATTGATGATGCAAAGAAAGAATTGATTGAAAAAGCAGATAAAGAAGGTGCCGACGTACTGGTGCTCACGTCAGGTAATACCAACAACAAAATTCACGGCACGGCCGATATTTACAAGAAAAAATAATGTCCTGCAGCCATCCCGGATCCGGGGTGGCTGTGCGTCACGCTTTCCCTCTGTAACATCTCTCTCTTCCCCGGCTTCATTTAACCCCCTGTCCTCAGGCCGAAACGCGCGGTTACACTTGCTAACGCAGATATAATGCGTATAGTTCTCATTTGCATTACACATAAACTTTTCTAAGGCCCGACAACGGGCTATTTTTGCGCGCACATTTAATGAGTCCATTATGAACAACACCAGAATGCATAAAACACTGCTGGCGCTCGCCGTTGGCGCAGTGACCCACGCTGCCCTGGCGGCAGAGGCAAAGCCAGAAGACACCATGGTCGTCCAGTCTGCCACCGGGCCTGATTTCACTCCCGGCGGTGACCAGCTGGTGCCCGCCTTCCTGGATGGACAGGTGGCAAACGGCGGCCGTCTGGGGATGCTCGGCCAGCAGAATGCCATGGACGTGCCGTTTAATATCATCAGCTACACCTCGAAGCTGGTGGAAGATCAGCAGGCGAAAACCATTGCTGATGTGGTTGCCAACGATGCGGGCGTGCAGTTTGTTCAGGGTTACGGTAACAGCGCCGAAACCTTCCGTATTCGCGGCCTGAAGTTTGACGGCGATGACATGACCTTTGGTGGCCTGTCCGGCGTGCTGCCGCGTCAGGTTGTGGATGCCCAGATGGTCGATCGCATTGAAATTTTCAAAGGGGCAAACTCGCTGATGAACGGCGCGGCAAGCTCCGGCGTGGGCGGGATGATTAACCTTGAGCCAAAACATGCGGGCGACGTCCCGCAGGCGAAAGTGGGCGTGGACTACACCTCCGACTCACAGATTGGCACCACGCTCGATGCAGGCCGACGCTTTGGCGACAACGACCAGTTCGGCGCGCGCGTGAACCTGGTTCACCGGGAAGGGGAAACCGGCGTGCCGAACGACCGCCGCCGCACCACGCTGCTCTCCACCGGTCTGGATTACAAAGGCGACAATTTCCGCACTTCGCTGGATCTGGGCTATCAGAAGAAAACCTTCCACGGCAGCCCGACCAGCGTCAACATTTCCGCCGTGGACTTTGTGCCAGAGCCGCCGAAAAACGATCGTAACTTCTCGCAGAAATGGGCCTACAGTGACATTGAAAACGAGTTCGGGATGTGGCGCAGCGAGTACGACATCACTGACAACTGGACGGCCTATACCGGTCTCGGCGCGCAGCACGCGCACGAAGAGGGGATCTACAGCGCGCCGAAGCTGGTGGACAAGAGCGGTAAGGCCACGGTCAGCCGTCTTGATACCAACCGTATCAGCGATTCCGTCAGCGGTATGGCGGGGATACGCGGTCACTTCACTACCGGCTTTGTCTCGCACAAGGTCAACGTGGGGTACTCCGCGATGACCAAAAACGAAAAAATCGCCTGGAAAATGTCGGCGACGGCGGATAACCCAACCACCAACATTTACCACAACACCGGCGTCGCGATGCCGGACAGCTCCAATTTCAACGGCTCTGGCGGCAAATACAGCGATCCGCTGACCAGCGGGCGCACCCGCACTCAGGGCTGGCTGCTGAGCGATACCCTGGGCGTGCTGGATGACAAGCTGCTGTTTACCGCTGGTGCACGTCATCAGAAAGTGGTCATCCGCGGGTACAACAAAATTACCGGTGCGGAAAACGACGCGGACGGTTTTGACGGCAGCCGCTGGATGCCAACCTACGGTGTGGTTTATAAACCGTGGGAGGAAATTTCGCTCTACGCTAACCACACCGAAGCGCTGCAACCGGGTAAAACCGCGCCCAACACGGCCACCAACTACGGCCAGAGCACCGGTATCGTTCACTCTAAGCAGAATGAAGTGGGCGTGAAGGCGGACTTTGGCCGCGTGGGCGGCTCCCTGGCGCTGTTTGAGATCAAAATGCCGTCGGCGATCCTCGACGACAGCGGTCACTACGGCCTGGACGCTGAGCAGCGTAACCGTGGCGTAGAGCTGAACGTCTTCGGCGAGCCAATGCTCGGGATGCGCCTGAACGCCAGCGCCACCTGGCTGCAGGCCGAGCTGACCAAAACCAAAAACGGCGTGAATCAGGGCAACGATGCCATTGGTGTCCCGAACTTCTATGCCGTGCTGGGCGCAGAGTACGACATCAAACCGATTGAGGGCCTGACGGCTACCGCCCGCGTCAACCACTCCGGCACGCAGTACGCCGACCTCGCGAACAGCAAAAAGCTCGACAGCTATACCACGCTGGATCTGGGCATGCGCTATCGCTTCGCGGTGAACCACAATGAAAACCAGATGACGGTGCGCGCGGGCATCGACAACGTGACCAACGAAAACTACTGGTCCAGCGTTGACGATTCCGGCACCTACATCACGCAGGGCGAACCGCGTACCTTTAAGGTCTCGGTTGGCTACGAGTTCTAAGCGTTCCACCTCGTTATCCGGGGCAGGGATGCCCCCATCCTTCCGTATCGTGTTATAAAATTGTAATAAAAGCTTCTTACACTGGCCTCCAGACCTTTACCTCTTGGCCAATGACAGGAAGCCGCTATGGGCAGACCCCTCAAATCCGTATTTAAAAAAGAACATCGCGACGATATCACTAACCGCAGCGCTAACCCGGTATTCTCCGAGGTTGCGGAGGTATTCCTCTCCCGCCGCCGTTTTTTACAGATGGGCGCCGTGGCGGGTGCTGCCGCTTCATTCCCTTTTCTGATCAAACCTGAAAGCGCCATTGCCGCAGTATCAAAGCCTTCTGCACTGGCAAAAGCGGTTTCCCTGGGCTTTACCAGCATCGACGTATCCACGGAAGATACGGTCAGGGTGCCGGAAGGCTATATCGCCCGTCCGTTTTATCGCTGGGGTGACCCGACGGGGATCAAGAACAACATGCCGGCGTTTAAACAGGATGCCAGCAACACCACCGACGAACAGGCCGTGCAGGCGGGCATGCACCACGACGGTATGGCATGGTTTAGCCTGCCGCAAGGGAAACAAAACCCGGAACATGGCCTGCTGGCGCTGAATCATGAGTACATCGATAACGGGATGCTGTTTACCGACGGCACGGCCAACTGGAATCTCGACAAGGCCCGCAAGGGGCAGAACGCGATGGGCGTGTCGGTGGTGGAAGTGAAAAAATCGGGCAGCGACTGGCAGGTGGTTCGCCCGTCTTCGTATGCCCGCCGCATTACCGTCAATACGCCGATGCAGCTTACCGGCCCGGCGCGGCATCAGGACTTAATGAAAACCGCCGCTGACCCGCAGGGGGAACGCGTGCTGGGCACCATGCAAAACTGCGCCAACGGCCATACGCCGTGGGGCACCTATCTCACCTGCGAGGAGAACTGGTCGGATATTTTTGTCAAAAAAGCCGATCTTAATCCGCTGGAAAAACGCTACGGCATCAGCGACAGCGATGAATCCTACCGCTGGAACGAGGTGGATGACCGCTTCAGCGTCGATAAAACCCCTAACGAACCCAACCGTTTCGGCTGGGTGGTGGAGATTGATCCCTACGATCCCACCTCCACGCCGCGCAAGCACACCGCTCTGGGCCGCTTCAAGCATGAAGGCGCCGCCGTCACGCTCGCCGCCGATAACCGCGTGGTGGTCTATATGGGGGACGACCAGAAGTTTGAGTACATCTATAAATTCGTCTCGGACAAAAAATACGATCCTGCAAACCGTGAAGCCAATATGCAGCTGCTGACGTCCGGCACGCTGTACGTTGCCCGGTTCAACGAGGAGGGGAGCGGCGACTGGCTGCCGCTGATCTTCGGGCAGAATGGCCTGGATAAAAGCAACGGTTTCGAAAGCCAGGGCGATCTGCTGATCAAAACCCGTCTGGCGGCCGACGTGGTGGGGGCGACGAAAATGGATCGTCCAGAGTGGATTGCGGTCGATCCGCACGCCAGCGGCAGCGTCTACTGTACGCTCACCAACAACAGCGATCGCGGGAAGGAGGGCAAGGCGCCGGTCGATGCCGCCAACCCGCGTGCCAACAACGTGTTTGGTCATATTATGCACTGGCACGAAGAGGGAGCCGATCCGGCTGCCGCTCGCTTTAAGTGGGATATTCTGGTGATGGCCGGGCGTACCGACAGCGACGATCCGAAGGCCAAAGGCTCCATGCAGGGTGCAGCATTCGGCAGCCCGGATGGCCTGTCGTTCGATCACCAGGGCGTGCTGTGGATCCAGACCGATGTCTCTTCCAGCACCATTAATAAGAAAGCGTACGAAGGGATGGGCAATAACCAGATGGTGGCTACCATTCCGGGCACCAATGAGTATCGCCGTTTCCTGACCGGCCCACGCGGGTGTGAAATCACCGGGATTGCGTTTACGCCGGACAACCGCACGCTGTTTATTAACATTCAGCATCCGGGAGAGGGCGGGGATGATATTACCGACCCGGCCAATCCGCGTGCTGTTTCCAACTGGCCAGACGCGAACCCGAACGGACGTCCGCGTTCGTCGACGGTGGTTATCACCAAAGCGGACGGTGGGATCATCGGTTCGTGACGTTTATCCGCCGGGTGCACGCAGTGGCCCGGCGTTAAACTTGCTACCACCAGCATGAAGTGTTAAAACGTGCCCCTTCTAAAAAAGAGACAGGGGTAGGACGTGAAAGACGCGTCATCCGCTTCAGGCAACGGTAGCGCTGAAGCTTCGTCGGAACAGAACCCGACGCTGCAACGTGGTTTGCAAAATCGACATATTCAGTTAATTGCCCTTGGCGGCGCGATCGGTACCGGGCTGTTCCTGGGTATCGGCCCCGCCATTCAGATGGCTGGCCCGGCGGTCCTGCTGGGGTACGGTATCGCCGGGGTTATCGCCTTCCTGATCATGCGCCAGCTCGGCGAGATGGTCGTCGAAGAGCCGGTGTCAGGCTCGTTCGCTCACTTTGCCTATAAATACTGGGGCCCGTTCGCAGGCTTCCTCTCCGGCTGGAACTACTGGGTGATGTTTGTGCTAGTGGGAATGGCCGAACTGACCGCCGCAGGCATCTATATGCAGTACTGGCTGCCCGAGGTGCCAACGTGGGTCTGGGCTGCGGCCTTCTTTATTATCATCAACGCCGTTAACCTCGTGAACGTGCGCCTGTATGGTGAAACCGAGTTCTGGTTCGCGCTGATCAAGGTGCTGGCGATTATCGGCATGATCGGCTTTGGCCTGTGGCTGCTGTTCTCAGGCCACGGCGGCAAGCGGGCCACTCTCGACAACCTCTGGCAGCACGGCGGCTTCCTGGCGACGGGCTGGAAGGGGCTGATCCTGTCGCTGGCAGTGATTATGTTCTCGTTCGGCGGGCTGGAGCTGATTGGGATCACCGCGGCCGAAGCGCGCGATCCGCATAAAAGCATTCCAAAAGCGGTTAACCAGGTGGTGTACCGTATTCTGCTGTTCTACATCGGCTCGCTGGTGGTACTGCTGGCGCTCTACCCGTGGGTGGAAGTGAAGTCCGACAGCAGTCCGTTTGTGATGATTTTCCACGATCTGAACAGCAACGTGGTGGCGTCGGCGCTGAACTTCGTCATTCTGGTGGCGTCGCTGTCGGTCTATAACAGCGGGGTGTACTCCAACAGCCGCATGCTGTTTGGCCTTTCGGTGCAGGGGAACGCCCCGAAATTCCTCACCCGCGTCAGCCGCCGCGGTGTGCCGGTCAACTCTCTGCTGCTTTCCGGGGCCATTACGTCGCTGGTGGTGCTGATCAACTACCTGCTGCCGAAATCCGCCTTTGGTCTGTTGATGGCGCTGGTTGTCGCCACGCTGCTGCTGAACTGGATCATGATCTGCCTGGCGCACCTGCGTTTTCGCGCCGCGATGCGCCGCAAGGGGCGTGAGACGCAGTTTAAGGCGCTGCTCTATCCGGCGGGGAACTACATCTGTATCGCGTTCCTGGCGATGATCCTGGTGCTGATGTGCACCATCGACGACATGCGCCTGTCCGCCATGCTGCTGCCGGTGTGGGTGGTGTTCCTG
>OKVX01000160.1_pt1 | contig 38461 bp, 36 predicted proteins | sample 1606941 | NCBI WGS metagenome assembly OKVX01 (sample SAMN03281016, study PRJEB24777) | human gut metagenome | isolation source: fecal sample PR161 from 1 month old female Malay infant, caesarean... | reverse complement strand
CCTGTTCAACAAATAATGGCGCGCTGTGCGCATTCTCGGCGGGTCTGCAGACCTTACAGGGTCGAAAACCAGCCGCAAGGGCAGATTTGGCATCTTTATAAAATTCGACATTTTCACGTTTGGGCTTTCGCGCCCGACATACCGAAATGCAGAATACGCCAGTGGTTTTGACGCCGACAAAAAACACGCCAGTATATTCTGAAGCACGTTCAAGTAATGCCTGATACCAGATATCACATAAATTCTTATCGGTTATTTTCATCACCAAAAAGTCCTTCAAACGTCTGACGAGATCGGATCGCATGCATGACATCAGTCAGCGTTGACTGCATGGCTGAATGCACAAAATTGCCCATGGAAATGCGGCTTACTCCGGCCAGCTTCAGCCTGTCGAACGACGGAAGGTCGGGCATACACATGACATTAAGAGGTAGAGCCGTCGCCTCTGCAATGAGGCTGATGTCTTTCTCTGACGTCAGACAGGGAACAAAAAGGCCGTCAGCACCTGCAGCTTTATAACTTTGACCCCGTAATATCGTCTCCTGCAACGCATCTACATGCCCGAGCAGGTAAGTGTCAGTCCGGATGTTCAGAAACAGGCTATGATTTTCGCTTCTCAGCGCATCGCATACTGTTCTTAGGGTACAGGTAAAATCAGAGGCATCGTCAAGCTGACGCACCCCGTTTATGACTCTGCTGTCTTCAAGGTTAACGCCTGCGACGCCTGTCTGAGCAAGGCGCCTGAGATTGGCTGTAATCTCTTCGGCTGAATCACCATATCCTGCTTCCATGTCAACGCTCAATGGCAGCTTGCTAACAGCCTGGATACGGGTGACCATATAAAATAACGCATCAAATGGCCATTCCCTGCCCGTCTTCATATCCCAGTGTGGACGAGATTGCTGCGCTGGACGTTCCCAATGCCTGATAACCTGTTTCTTGCGCTGCTACAGCACTGGCGGCATCCCAGACATTAGCGATAAGAAGTGGCTCATGCTGGTTGTGGAGTTCTGCAAAATTCATATCCATATCCTCTCGATAGATTGAAAATGAATCTAAGCAGTCAGCAAGAACGTCACAACCGAAATTCAGACGACCATTTTTTTAGCAAACGTCGTCTGAACCCGGAGTGAACCAGACCGAAACCTTTCAAGGTCGGGTTCAGGCTTTCAGCATGGCAAGAACCGCCCATCGTGCCGCATCGTCTGCGATATTTTTCGGCAGTGCATCAGCCCGCAGAGTGATATAAGCGTCAATAGCCTTTCTGATGGCAATGCTGACGGAGTCACGATCGTGCGTTGCCAGCGTGGATGCAAGCATGCCATCGGGATCAAGGCCATGGAATTCAATGCGGCGAACCCCACGTTGCGGTAGATTTGCCCGACGGCACAGCATAGGTCCCAGCACTTGCTCGCGAAAGAATGACAGCATGCCAATCGCTTCAAAGAGTTCGCCCCTTCCCAGTTTCACCGCCGCATAATGAAGCCAGATCCATGCTCGGGACTCAAACCACTCCGACGTCATGTCAGGCCATTGAGCACTATATTTTGCCAGTTGTTGTTCCAGAGCCAGGTGATCGCGGGTAAATAACACTGCAGGCTCCTCAACGCGTTGAGTGAGCATGTCCAGTGTGACAAATTTCAGATCGACATGGAGGAGTTCAGGACCATACAGGCATATAAGCAGACGAGGCTCTCCGACATGTTCCCCGGTGAAGGCATGCAGCAGATGCCCCAGTGTTCCGGCGAACTCAATACGCTGCGCCATGATTTCGTCATAGCAGAGAGGGTCTACCACAACGACAAAATCGAGATCGGAGTAAATATCGAACCCGCCATGAATAAGCGAACCGCCAGCGAGAAGAGAGTGAATTCGCGAATCAGCCTGAATTTTAAGCTTGAGTTGCTCTGCAAAACTTCTGTGTAAATCGGGTAATGTACTTAGCATACTTTTTCCTGTTCACAAAAAAGACAAAACATTACAGAATATCGAGCTCTTTAAATAAGGGCCAGATATTTTTTGCAGGAACCGTCTTGTCCCTGAGGAGGGTACTCGCTTAGCCATAAAGCAATCTCTTAGATATGAAGGGCATAGTTATGTTCTGACTGCCAGGCACGATGTCGTAATTCATCACTTCAGCGATTGTTGAATCTGTTTTTAATCAGCCATACCTGTTATTGTTTTATATAATTTAAGCAGGAGCATTCAACGTTCAGGAGTGAAGGGTGATAGACGCGCAACAGGAAACGAAACTTCGTTCATACGGGTTTACTGATAAAAACATTACGGCTTTGTGTGCCGTACTTGAAGACCCGAAACGTAAAGATCGGACTCTGCATTCACTTTTACTTGAGCTAAAACGACGCTTCTACACGTCCTGGATCATTGTCATTGGTTTACTGCTTTTTGCCACCTATACCACTATCACTAATAATTATGGAAATGGTTGGGTTTATTTCGCAACAATTATCGTTTTATCTCTTTTTATACTGGGAATGGCCCCGCCGTCTGTTTCATGGAAGGCGGTGAAATTTTTACGCAACGAAGATTAACTCTCCTTTCTGCCTGGCGAGCAAACTCTTGTTCATCGGTATTATAGGTTTTCCCATTTTATAAACTTTATAGGCTAATTTTCACCTTTAATAGCCAATGCCGGCCCTGACATCAAATACGATGAGGCGTTACATTAAAAACTATTTTCATGCGTTCAATATAAAAAGCATAAAAACATTGCTGTAATTACAGGGGTGACTAATGAATGTTGCATTCAAAAAATTGTATAGTGTTTATATAGGGAGAAAATTAGCCAGAGATATTATCTCTACCACGCTGTTCGTCATGATGAGGTGCTGAATGGGATTCACATACCCCGCCGTTGCTGGAGCAATGCAGAATGATCAGAGAGCCTTTTCTGCCGCTCTTGCTTCGCTGCAAGGAACGGCGTCAAATTTTGCAGCACATTGTATACAGGACTCGCGTGTCAGAGAGCAATATTTGCGCGATATTCAGAAAATGTCTGCTGAGTTTGTGCAAGCGGTGGTAGCCACGGGTGTGTGCGCAGCAACTGCGCCCGTTTGTATTGGTGTTGCGGCATTAGTGGGCGGAATTCTTGCGTCGATTGGAACAGACCTCCTGTTCGGAACCGTGTATGTTTCACCGCAAGGGAGAAATTAAAATGCATTTGACTGAAACCCAGCTGATCGCCCGCGTCCCCGTCTGGCACGCCTTATCAGAACTTTTTTCCGGGCGTGAACTCCAGGAGTATGACTATCAATGGATGGCAGAGGTGCTGAAAAAATCCGGATTAAACCGGGAAGAGATCTTCAGAATTGTGGATGAGGAAGTCGCCCCTGCTCTACAGGCTAATCTGCTTTACAACCCAACGCCGGTGATGGACGGTTGGTCAGAGGAAGACATCAAACGGCTTGTGACAGCGTATTTGAACAGAAAGCCGACAATTATCGAACGCATCATTCCGGCCCGGGTACTGTTAAAACAACGGCGCAAACACATCAGCAAGGAACTTAACAGGCTATCCGCTGAGCTTGATAACGGCTTGTCATAAGTTATAAAGCGAGATGATAACCAAAGAACGTTAATAGCACAGGCCTTCCCGCAAAAACAAAAGCCCGCACACCTCAGGCATGCGGGCTTTTTTATACCAGCAAGGTCACTCTTACTCGGCGACCACAAACCCCGGCAGATCGGCATCGAAGTAGTTGTGATACATATTCATCACTTCGGGGTTACGGAAGCTGTAGGTTTTCAGCAGCCAGCGTTTTTCCGCAGAGTAGGGATCTCTCACCTGGATGATTTCCCGGTTGTGTAAAGAGTCCTGATTGGCGAAGGAGAACAGGTCGCCTTTGTTAATAGCAACGCGGCCTTTTGCCGCTTTGGTGATGGCCACCTTAAGGTCAATTAATGCTTTGATCGCCTCTGCTGGCGCATCCGGAGAATACGTTGTGCGTGTGTCGTAGTAACGGAAAGTATGAATATTCTCCAGGATCGGATGCAGTTCAGAATCAATCTGGCTGGCGTTCGAGTCGCGAGAGTACTCATCAAAAGGGGTAATAAAAAGTGGCTTTCGTAACCACTCCTGGGATTCAGCCTTCAAATTATCCAGAATCGCTTTACCGTCCAGGTAGCCGGTAAAAATCAGGTTTTCTTCGCTGCAACGCATGCCTAATAAACTGAGAAAATCAGCGCGTACCGGGTGAGCGGTGCGATCGTTGTGGTAATAAAGTTCGCCGTCCGTTTTTTGCGTTTGAGTGTTGCTGTATTTTTTGTCGGCATAAACATCATGGAAAAAATCACCGTTGTTGCGCGTACGGTAGGCCAGTAACGGGGAGTCGGTGAGCTGAGCGAACAGCTCCAGCAGCGCCTCTCCTACAAAGGTGAGCTTTTTGGCGTACTTATCGTTAACGGGATTGGACTGATCAAATTCTGGAATGATGGTGTCGAGTGGTACGTTTTTTAATAAATGCGCGTTAATGCCTTGGTCCTTGCGCTCTTGCCTGACGCGCTCGCAGGCCTGAACAAAAAAAGTGGGCACCAGACCATTTTCAATGAGTTCGGTGATGGACTGCTTGAAGAGTTTGTAGTCTGTATAAGGGCTGATGGTGACACGGCTGATAAGTTTTGATAGCTCATCTTTTTGAAGATCGTTAAACTCTAGCTGGGTGATCATAGTTTGATTGCCTTATGTACGCTCAAAACAGACGCTGCACCCTGAGAAAGTAAGGCGTCTTGTTTTGAGTCTTATGGTTGTATTGGATTAAATCTTTCCTGTTTGCCTTGCGTAAGCGAACAAGCCACCGGCGGCGACAATGTTCGCAAGTTCCCCTACCGGAGCGGTTTTCAGAATCCCATCAGCAGTACCAATCTGATGAGCGTCTAAATCGATTTCAATGGTATCCCCCGTTTTCAGCGCACGGATATCACAGCCTTCATTCAGCGTGACGGGCATGATTTGCCCCGTGGATACACAGTTACGGAAAAATATGCGGGCGAACGACTGGGCGACGACGGCCTTCACGCCGGATGCTCCCAGGGCCACCACCGCATGCTCGCGCGATGAGCCACAGCCGAAATTTTTCCCGGCCACAATAAAGTCATAACCGGCTCGCTGCGTCTGCGGGTTAATAAACGGCAGCGCCCCTTCCGGCAGTCCGCACATGGCGAGCGTTGCCAGCTCTTCACGCCCCTCGGCAGAGGCCGGGTTAATTTTCAAATATTCAGCCGTTAATATCTGGTCGGTATCGATATTGTCGCCTAACACATAAACTGTACCGCGCATTACGTTATTAATAGTCATTAGTTAAGTACCGTTCTGGATTAGTAATAAAACCGGCCACTGCCGCAGCAGCCACTGCATAAGGTGAGGCCAGATAAATCATCGCGCCTTTGTTTCCCATCCGCCCCACAAAGTTACGGTTGGTGGTGGAGATCACGCTTATCGGATCCCTGACTCTCCCAAAGGTGTCCGCTGGCCCGCCACAGCAAGCCGCGCAGCCGGGTTCAGAAGATAATTTAACGCCAGCCCGGGTCAGGATTTCATACACGGATCGGCCCTTCACCTGGGTGGTGATCAGATTATGAAAAACCTCTTTGGTCGCGGGAACGGCGTAGGTTGGGATGGCCACCTTGCGCTGCCACAGTATTTCCGCAGCAGCGATAAAATCATCCGTTTTACCGCCCGTGCAGGAGCCAATATAGGCTTGCGAAATGGCAATATTTTCCAGCTGTGCCACTGCCACCACATTATCCGGGGAGTGTGGCCGCGCAATCACGCTGGTTAATGCCGAGACGTCAATATCAATCGTGCGGACGTAATGCGCATTTTCATCAGGCGTCACCACGGAATAAGGGACGGTGGTTCTGGTCGCCAGGTAATCCAGCGTGGCCTGGTTTGGCACCATAATGCCGTTTTTAGCCCCGCACTCCACAACCATATTGCACATCGTCATTCGCTCTTCGACCGATAATTCATCGATGACATTGCCGGTAAATTCGATGGCATTATAGGTCGCCCCTTCCACGCCCAGCTCTTTCATTAACACCAGAATTAAATCTTTCGCCTGAACGCTTTTCGCTTTTTTACCGTAGTAATTCACTTTTATGGTGGCGGGAACCATCAACGGGATCTCCCCCCTACCCAGGGCATACGCCCCGTCGGTGATCCCCACGCCTATGGCGAAGGTGCCAAAGGCCCCGGCGGTCACGGTGTGAGAATCGGTCCCCAACAACACCTCTCCCGGCCGGGTGTGTCCCCCTTCCGCCAGGCCGATATGACACACGCCTTTATAGTCCGGGGTGCCCACATCATAAAAATGGGTAATATTTTGCGCTTTTGCGAATTCCCGCATTACCCGAATATTTTGATTCGCCTGCGGGTCGGCGGAATAAACAAAGTGGTCAGGGATCATAATAAAGCGATCCGGATTCCAGACTTTTGCCTCTTCACCAAATTCTTTTTTAAATACGCTGGCGACGCCAGGCGTGCAGGGATCGTGGGACATTAATACATCAACATTCACGAAAAGCACTTCACCCGGTGAAACATGCGATCTATTGCTGGCTCTGGCGATTATTTTTTCGGTTAACGTCATCCCCGGCTTTATATTTACCGACGCATAATCATCAGTTTCGTGAATATTCATTTTTCTCTCCTCTTTATCTGATGGGGAAATTACACCGTACAGAGGAGGGGCTTTCAACGGGAATCCGTTATTCGTCAGATTAGTTTCATTTTGCGTATGAATTGTTCCTCAGGTGGAACTGTGCTCCCCGCTGCGCAAATTCTTTAAGTAAAGCAGTGCAGATATGCATACCACCAGAATATAGATCAGGCAGAAGATCAGCATCAGCGTGGAAAAGTCCCGGCTCACCAGCAGCCACGCCCCAACGGCCAGTAAAAAGGCATTGGCCAGCCCGAAATCACGCTCCATGCGCCCGAACACGCGCATACGTTCATCCGGGGTATTGGCAGAGAGATCGAGGTTAGCAAGCGTGACGGGCCGGATCGTCCCGGAGCCAAACCCCAGCAGCACCAGCGCCAGCAGCCCGGAGACAAAATAGTCCATGCCTCTCGCTGCAAGCCATTCATTGCTGGCAAAAAGCCCCAGCGCCGCCGTCATAAAAAGGCTTGTCGTCGCCAGTAACGCCGTTACCCCAAACCGTGCGATAAACGGCCCGGCTATTTTGATCGCTTCCCAGGACGAGAGCGTAAAGCAGCTCAGCACGGCACCGAAAAGCAGCGGGTCGACATTCACCATAATAAAGTAGAACGGGATAAAGCCGATGAACGGCGCCAGCGTAAAAGCGCGTGAAATGGAATAGAACAGCATCCAGAAGAGCTGGTCCCCTCTGGGCGAAAAAGAGACCCGCTCAACAGGCCGGGTAGGTTCGGGCTCTGCCTCCTGCACGCGAATCAACGCCACGCATCCGGAGGAGATAACGCTCACCACAATGGCGGCGATAAACGGCCACTGGGGGTTATAGTCAAACAGAATACTCCCCAGCGATCCGGCGATCAGGGTGGCAATAAACATCCCGCTTTGCGACGTGGTCTGGATCTGCATAAACCGGTGCTGATCGCCTGCGGTGAGCTGGCGCAGCAGGGCCGCATCCGTGGTCAGCGCAATGGTAAATCCCGCGCCGCCAAGCAGCTGCGACACCACCAGCAGAGAGAGGTTAACCTCACTTTGCCGGGTGCTCCAGAGCATCAGCGCCATTCCCAGCGCCTTCATCAGTTCGCCTGCAATCACCGTCTGTCTGGGTGACAAAAAGCGCAGCAGCCAGCCGGGTATGCCGCTGCTGAAGGTGCTGGTCAATCCATACAGCGCCAGCAGGAAAATAATCCGGTACATCCCCATGTCTATTGTCCAGAAATAGAGCAGCAAGACGGGAAGATGGAAATAGCAACGGGAAATAATACGGTAGGCCAGGAACAGGCCATGGTTGCCAGACCCGGGATGTAACCGGCGCGTCGTCATGACGCCAGCATCGCCATAATATCCATATCTCCCGCACGAAGGATTTTAATCTCCTTCTCCAGTAACGAGACGATGGTGCTGGAGACCGTTGTCACCGGACGCTGGGCTGCGGGCAGAATATAGCCCACACGGTCGCCAAACGTCTGGCGGGCGGCATCAATGTCGATCAGGCAGTCAGACTCCACGCCGGAAAGATTGGCAGAACTCATCCCCAGCGGGCGGCCAAACAGCGCAATCACCTCTCGCAACACGCTCTGATGATTGCACACCAGAGAGATGGATTCCGGCTTCAGATACGGGTTCTGCGGCACCTTGTCCGATGCCGGAACCACCACATTCAGCGCACCGGGCATGGCATCAATCAGTTTGTCGAGCGCAGCGCGGTGCTGGACCTTATCGACGGCGATGTAATCCCATGCCTGCGCCGGTTCCGCGACGAAAAGCGTCAGCGGTTTCTGTCGTTCGCGTTTTTTGAGATCGTAAATTTTCTGGCAGGCGTCAATGTTCCACGGGTCTGCCGCCAGGGCGTAATTCGTGTCCGTGGGGACCAGAACCACCTCGCCGCGCTTCAGGGCGGCGACCGTATTGTGTATATGCTGCATCTCTTTTCCTGTTTAAATGTTGACGGTTACGCTACGTCCCGCGAGGCAGAAACTGGCGGGATCCGGCACGTCTTTCCAGTCGATATCGATATGTGCAGTCAGCACTTTCACGGGCAACTGCCGGCGCGCGATTTCAGGCGGGGGCTGTACGTCCCTCTCCCCTACCGCCACGCGTCCACTCCCAGCGCGGAGGGTTCTTATCGTTCCTTTCCAGCGCGTGGCGGATGCGGTGGTCAGACGCACCGTTACCGCCATCCCCGGGCGCAGACTGCCGGCGTCAGCCTCATCAAAAAACGCCTCAACCCAGCGAGTGCGGCAATCCAGAATGCGCACAATCGGGGTGCCGTTCTGAACGCTCGCACCACTCTCCTCCGTCACGTCCCAGATCACGCCGTCCGTGCTGCTGTTGAGCGACGCCTGCTGACGGGAGTGAAGGAGCGCAGCGACTTCCTGAATGCTTTGCGTCGTCGCCTGCTTGCGGGCAATCAGCTGTAGCTTCTCCTGCTGCATATTCTCGATTGTGAGCGACATATCGCGCTGATTCTGCTGTGGCGCATCCAGCGTTCTTGGCCCTGTCAGTTGAAGACCGGATTTGGCGGCATTCACGTCCAGTAAACGCTGACGCAGCTCGGCCGCTTTCGCCTCCTGGCTGGCCTGCAACACCCGGGTGTTGTTCTTACGCTCTTCATACTCCATGCGGCTGATGAAACGCTGCTGGTAGAGATTTTCATAGCGCTGAAGCTGCTGTCGGGAGAAGGCGGTTTGCGCCGTAATCGCGCTCAGCTCCTCCTTCAGTTGCACAAACGTGGCAGCCGATTGTTTCTCACCTAACTGCTGCTGCATCCTGCTCTCGGCGAGGTACTGCTGCCGCTGCTGCTGATAAACCTGCAGTCGTTGATCGATCCCCGAAATTTGCTTGTCGAGTTCAGCAAGCTGGATCTCCAGCGCGCTGCGCTGGGCCACCAGGCCGGGGATCTGGTCGTTCGCCTGCGTGGTGACCACATTTCCCAGCGATTGCCGGGCCCGGACCGCCTGTCCCGGCGCGATGTTCTTCGCCAGCACCAGCTGTCCCGGCAGCGGGGAGAGCACCGTGGATATTCGGCCATTGATAAAGGCCTCCTTGCTGGAGACCCCCATTCCCGCAAAAAACAGCAGAACAATGGCCACCAGCACGCCACCCGCCACGCCCCATTTGAGCAGGGTATGCCGGGCGAAAACCGCTCTGATTCGGTTAATCACACACGCCTCATTAACGCTTATACAGCGTGACGACGCTGGCTTTCTCAAGGGTATGCATGTTGATGAGGAAACGTATCACCGCGTTTGGCAGATCCGGCGTCACGCCCAGGTCATCGCAGCTCAGGGCGTGCAGGGTGAAGATATAGCGGTGCGGAATATCCCCCTCTGGCGGGCAGCAACCGCCGTAGCCAGGCGCACCAAAATCGGAGCTGGCGTGTTTGATGTCGGGTGTGTTCGCCGGGTTTCCCGCGCCTGCCGTAAGCCCGGTCAGGCTGGCAGGAATGTTATACGCCACCCAGTGCCAGAAACCGCTGCCCGTTGGCGCATCAGGATCGTACGCGGTTACGGCAAAACTTTTGGTTCCCTGCGGGACATTTTCCCAGGACAAGGCGGGCGAGACATTATCGCCATTCCCCCCAAAATTATGATATTCGTTCGCTTTGGAGAGAAAAGCGTAGTCACTTAAACCTGCAATAGATACTTTCATAGCGTTAACCTCTGTTTGAAAATCGGTATTTACCGGTGGGTTGTTCTATTGGTAACCGATTGAAAGCAAAACCGGTAACAGAATTAACCAACCCGGCATATTGCCCAGGAATAACGCGATATTGTTCCAACACTGAAACAATGCGGTGAAAATTTCTCTGCTGATTGCGAAGCCTCTTATTACACGACATCCTTTGCCTAAATTTATGACACCAGTGCGGTGCAGGGAGAATTGAATGATGAATAAGAAAGTCGCGTGGAATGGTCAGGTTCAGCCGGAAGCAATTAACGTATTATCGGCTGAAGGCGGAATGATTGTTTGCCCTACGAAAGTGGGTTATATCATTATGACCTCAGATAAAGAGGGGCTGGAGAGAAAATTCGAAGCCAAACAGCGAAACCGTAATAAACCCGGCGTGGTATTGTGCGGCAGTATGGAACAGCTGAAATCGCTGGCGGAGATGAACCCGGAAATCGAGGCATTTTATCAGGCCCACTGGGATGCCGACGTATTACTGGGCTGTATTTTACCGTGGCGAGAAGATGCCATCGCCAGATTACCCGATAACGGCCTCAAAGAGCTGATGATGGACGGCAGAAAAACCAGCTGCTTCGTGATTAAATTTGGCAAACCCGGCGAAATGATTGCTAAAGAGCTGTGGGAAAATCATCAAAAATTCTCTTTTGCCAGCTCGGCGAATCCGTCAGGAAAAGGCAACCGCGGCATGGTGGAATTCATTGGGGAACGCATCGAATCGCGTGCAGACTTAATTATTTGTGCCAACGAGTACGTTAAGTCTATTCAGCCTGATGAAACCCAGGAGAGTCGCTATGAACAAGGCGTGATGGTGTCCATGGTGGACAGCGAAGGGAAACTGGTCCCTGAACAGGGTAGTGCCAGAAAAGTGACCCCTTGCCCGGTATTAATTCGCAAAGGTCTCGACGTGAATAAAATTATTAATTTCATGTCCGCCCAGTTTAATACCTGGGACTATCGCCACGGCGATTACTATTAATTTTTGGGTTTAACCGCGTCACAGGGATATCGATAATCATGTCATTTATAGACAAGGCCATTACCGTATTGCGTAATAGCGGGATCATCCTGATCCCTACCGATACCCACTTTGCCCTGGCAGCCGATCCTTACAGCCCGGATGCCGTGGAAAAACTGACGCTGTTAAAAAGATCGCCCTGTACCAGAGAGATGACGTTTTGCTTCTGCGAACTGGCGGACATATGGGAATGGGTGGATGTCAGCCCGTGGCAAAGAAGCAAAATTGAAATGCTCAGCCGGGCCTGCTGGCCCGGCACCCTTAAAATCAGCCTGCGAAAGAAACAGCGCGCCGATTTTCTTCCCGGCGCAGGCGATATTCTCCCGGTCGTCTGCGTGAAAAACAGTCAGATGCGAACCATCATCAGCCGCTTAGGCAGGCCCCTGGTGGTGATCCCGGCAGGGTATCCGCAGGATGAGGGCGATCTTGTCAGTTTTACGCTCGCCCGGGAAGACATGGGAGACTGTGTCGATCTGGTTGTCCCGTCCAACTGCAAAAACCCCAGCCGTACCGCCACCACGCATATCTCTTTGCTGGATGACAAAGTCTCGATCCTGCGTCATGGCGAGCTGGATATCAGTAGCCTGCTTTGACCTCGGCCCCGGCGATCAGCTGCTGAAGTTCGTCGCTAAAGCGTTTAATGCCTGAGGTCATCGTGTTTTTATTTTTGGACAGTAGCCACACTTTATATTCATCCATCTGCCAGCCGGGTAAAAGCCGGACCAGTTTCCCGGTGGCGAGGCTTTCTCGCGCAATGTAATTGGGCAAATACGCAATGCCGAGGCCGGAAAGCGCCATGCTGATCAGCGCCACGCTGTTGTTGCTTCTGAAGCGGCTATGGACATCAATATTGACCTTCTGTTTCTCTTTTCTGAACGGCAGCGAAACCGTACGCGCCACACCGCGAAACAGAATGTAGTTGTGGGCCGGGAGATCGCCCGGCGTCAGGACAGGACGCATCCGGGCGATACAGTCAGGGGTGGCATAAAGCCCCCACTGGATGGAGCATAAAAATTTGGTGTGCTCATGGGTTGGCGTGTCCTGCGCCACAATGATAGAGAGATCGTACTGGCTCTCTTTGATATCCACCGCTTTATCCGATAAATCAAGATCGACATTGGCCATAATATTTCGTTCTAAGTACGCATTTAATGCTGGCACAACATACTCTTTTCCGAACGTCACCGGGGCAAGTATTTTTATTGTCCCCGCTGGTTCCTCATAATAATCCCGTATAAAGCGTTCTGCGGCGCGCAGTTCATTCAATATTTTGAAGCAGTGCTGATAGTAGCTCAGCCCCAGCTCCGTAATCTCTATTTTCCGGGTGGTGCGCTTAAGCAGCATTGCACCAATACGTTTTTCCAGCGTTGAAATATCCCGGCTAACTGATGACTTCGACATTCCCAAAGAGAGTGCGGCCTCGGTGAAGCTCAGGGTTTCGACGACACGCGCGAAAACCACCATCGGAATTAAATTCTCGATTTTTTCCATTCTACAATCTGCACCAGGTCAGCAAACATCACCCGATAATTAGTGGCAAAAGTCCTTGCTATCGTCAAGTGAAAATTTTCCAGCATTGTCGTTCTGCCCCGGCTCGATAATAACTCCGTAGCGCCGCACAGCTATTTTTCACCGCGTAACAAGAATATATTTTCTTCGAAAAATGGGTTAACTCAGAGGGTGAATATCCACGCACTAAAAGAAAAATATCTGGTTTTTTATGCTTTATTTATTGCTTCTGAATACGAATTAAAAATTTAAATCCGCTGATTTCCCTCTAGCATAACGACTCAGGGTGAATGTTACGAGAGGGTTAACCGTGAGTGAATGCATAGTTTCAGGTACACAGTGGGGGGCACAAAATCCCATCCGCGAGGACGATCTTGCGGCAAGGATCGATGCCTTACCGGCTTCCGCCGGACTTTGGCGATTCATCGCCTTGCTGTCCCTTGGCGGTTTTTTTGAGCTTTACGATCTGTTTCAGACAGGCTACATCAGCGCCGGTCTCATTGCTGATGGCATCTTCCACACCGGCCAGCAGGGCGTGTTCGGTATGGCCGACCAGGCCGCGTTTGCGTCCGCAACCTTTCTGGGGCTTTTTATCGGTGCCAGCCTGCTCAGCCCCTATGCTGATCGCATTGGCCGACGCGCGACCTTTATGTATGCCCTGCTCTGGTACGGGCTGTTCTCCCTCGTCATGGCGTTTCAGCATCAGGCAGAATGGGTGATCTTTTTTCGTTTTATGGTAGGCATCGGCCTCGGCGTTGAACTGGTCACCATTGATACCTATCTGACAGAATGGGTACCTGCTCACCTTCGCACCCGCGCCTTTGCTTTCGCCTTTTTCATTCAGTTTCTCTCGGTTCCTGCCGTCGCGCTGATGTCATGGTGGCTGGTGCCGCAGATGTGGTTTGGCCTGAGCGGATGGCGGTTCGTGGTGATCGCTGGCGCGCTGGCGTCCATCATTATCTGGCTGGTACGCAAGGGGCTGCCGGAATCTCCGCGCTGGCTGCTGCAGCAAAAACGCTTTCTCGAGGTGAGAACCGTCATGCAGGAGATGGAGAAGCGCTGCGGCAGCGGCGAACAGGCTGATTTTCCTCTCCGCGCCGGGCAGCACAACGAACAGGGTTCACTCAAGGGCAGGTTTAAGGATATCTGGTCTCCGCGCTACCGTGGCCGGGTTGTGATGCTGGTGGTGATGAATATCTTTCAGGCGATTGGCTTTTTTGGCTTCGGAAACTGGCTGCCCGCCCTGCTGTCCGGCAGCGGGACATCCGTCACGCACAGTTTGTTATACGCCTTTTTCATCACCCTGGCCTATCCTCTCGGCGCGCTTATCTGCAGCCGCTATGCCGATCGAATGGAAAATAAATGGCAAATCGTGTTGTCCTGTCTGACCACGGTCATCTTTGGTTCGCTGTTTGCGTTTCAGAGCAACCCACTGCTGCTCATTGCCTGCGGCTTTTTTATTACCTGGTCCAATGCCTGGCTGACTTACAGTTACCACTCCTATCAGTCAGAGATTTTCCCCACCCGTATCCGGGCGCGAGCGGTCGGCTTTTGTTACTCCTTTAGCCGTTTATCCACCGTCTTCAGCAGTATAATTATCGGTCTGATATTGCAATATAGCGGCTCAACGGCGGTCATTGCCTTTATTGTGATCAGTATGCTGATTGTTATGCTCACCATTGGTATTTTTGGTCCCAACACGCGCGGTATCGACCTGGAAAATATTTAATCACGGTGACTAATAAAATGCCGTCTCACAACTTGTGAGCGGCATCCATGATTATTTTCGCTGCCCTGTAGATAATAACGTTGCCCCTAATAACATCGGGCGGGAGCATACCAGGAAAACACGGATGAAATTTGCGCAAACAAGGAGAGAGCGATGTACAGACCCTTCACCATAGTATTTTTTATTCTACTGACGCTGGCAGCACTGGCTGAGATTGGATATCTCACGTTCGGTTAGCCTTTCGCATGAAATAGCGCCGTCATGGCCTCCACCCTTTTACAGTTTTTTCCTAAAGCCGCTTCGCTTTGTCTGTGACATGCTGAATCACGCTCATAACCGATAACGTAAATGAGGATATTATGAAAAAAACAATTATCGCATTGTCTGCCATTCTGCTGGCTTCTCCAGTATTTGCTGCGACCACACATGCAACTGATGATACCGTCGCCGCGGCGAACGCTAACGCCAACGAAGCGAAGCAAAAACTGCACGAAGAGCAGAACAAAGGTGAAGAGCTGAAGCTGAAACAGAAACATGCTGCAGAAGGTAAAAGCGAAAGCTTTGGCAGCAAGGTCAGCGAAGACTCACAGAAAGTCTGGCACAAAACCAAAGAAGGCACCGAGAAGGGTTGGGACGCCACCAAAGAAGGTGCTGAGAAAGGCTGGAACAAAACCAAAGAAGGTGCCAGCGAGCTGGAAAAGAAAGTCACTGAGTAACCGTCACACAGATAAAAAAGGCCGCCTGCGCGGCCTTTTTTATTGCTTCAAATAAAGTCAGGCGTATTTTACCCCTCACCATTCTATTAAATATCGCCCGCTAGCAGAAAATTTAACCCTGTAAAAGAATATTTTTAAAATGCGAATAAATATAATATATCTTACATCAAAAACATTACCCTATCTTAAACCGCAATTAAGCAACCATAAACAATCAATGCCAGAATACGATTAAAGTTATCACCTACCAATTATTTTCCCGCGGCGAAAACGCATAAAAAACCGACTCATCAAAAATGTACTAATCGCACACAATCAATGGCTTACAAATTTTAAATTATAAACAAAATCTATAAAGCAATGCCCTCTTCACATCCTTGCGCCATGTTTACTAAAGCTTAATTTGCATATCCAGACTTTTCTGACTATATCATTTTCATACCGTCCCGGATTAATTCCTCTATTAAATACAAGGTTATATAAAAGACAAAATCACATTGTTGATAGTTTTTCTCAAATAAATAGATTCGCTCTGATGTTGCCACTCTGCATTCTGGCGGGCATCGTTCGCGCTGAAAATAAATACGGTGAGCGCTGTTTTAAATAACAGTTACTCCGCCGGGGGCGCGCTTTACCCTTAACAGAGATGGCTCATCTTGCTCGCCGTTAACGATAACTCTGCTGGAGTACTCACTAAATGAGCCAAATCTCTGTTATATCGAAACTTACGGGTGTGGGAACCACCACGGAAGGCACTCAGGTTACGCTGAGCCATTCCTCTATCGTTGAGCTTAAGGTAGAGCGAGCCAATGTCGCTGACTTCGCCCGCAACGGTAACGATCTGGTGATCACGCTACACTCCGGCGAGGTGATTACCGTTAAAAATTTCTTCGTCACCGATGCGCAAGGGGCGAGCCAGCTGGTACTGCAGGACAGTGAGGGAGCGCTGTGGTGGATTCAGGACCCCGCCGGGGCGGCCACCTATGAATCTATTGCCTCCACTGACGTCCTGCTTGCCGCATCCGGAAGTGATGCAGGCGGCGCGGCCATCTGGCCCTGGGTACTGGGTGGCATTGTCGCTGCGGGTGGCATCGCGGCGGCGGCAAGCACCGGCGGTGGCGGCGGTGGGGATGACGATGATGACAACGGCAGCAACCCCGGCACGCCGACAAACCCTTCCGATCCGGATACCACTCCGCCGAATGCGCCGTCCGGCCTGCAGTTCTCGCCAGATGGTAAAACCGTCTCCGGTACCGCCGAACCGGGCAGTACCATCACGCTGAAAGACGCCGACGGCAACGTCATCGGCACCGGTAAAACCGGCAGCGACGGTAAATTCACCATCGACCTGGGGACGCCGCTGACTAACGGCGAACAAATTACCGCCACCGCGACGGATTCTTCCGGAAATACCAGCCCGGGCACGACCATAACCGCTCCGGACACCACCGCGCCAGATGCCCCGGACATCCTGCTGGTAAATGACGATGCCGGCGACAAAGCGGGACCGCTGGAAAACGGCCAGCGCACCGATGATGCCCGCCCGACCTTCAGCGGTATCGGCGAGCCAGGCAGCACCATCACTCTCTACGATAACGGCAAGCAGATTGGCACCACCACGGTGGATGCTAAAGGTAGCTGGAGCTTTACCCCCACCACCGATCTCGCCAACGGCAGCCACACCATTACCACAACCGCGACCGATGCGGCAGGCAATACCAGCCCGGCATCCGCTGCCGTCAGTTTTGTTGTTGATACGGTTGCGCCCGGCGCGCCCGCCATTAGCAGCGCAACGGACGATATTGATCCCGGCAAAGGAACGGTAAGCAGCGGAGGCAGCACTAACGATCCGCGTCCTCAGCTCTCGGGTACCGCCGAACCAGGCTCCACCGTAACCATCTATGACGGCTCTGTCGCTATTGGCACGGCGGTCACCGGCAGCAACGGCACGTGGACCTTCACGCCATCGGTCAATCTGGGTGAAAGCACCCACCAGTTCACCGTTCGGGCAACCGATGCCGCTGGCAACACCGGACCCGCCTCTCCGGTATTCACCCTCACCGTGGATCTCACCCCTCCGGCAACGCCAACGGCGATTGTACTGAGCGATGAGACCGGGGCCATTAAAGGCGCAATTACCGCAGGCCAGTTCACCGACTCCTCTGAACCACTGCTGGCGGGACGGGGAGAGCCTGGCGGCACAATCCAGGTCTATGACAACGGTGTGCTGATTGGGCAAACCACCGTGCTGCCAAACGGCACCTGGAGTCTCAGGCCAGACAATCCGCTCGCGGAAGGCCCGCACTCGATCACCATTAAACAAACCGATGCGGCGGGCAACCAGAGCGCAGAATCGCAGCCAGTAAACTTTACCGTCGATACTACGCCACCGGCGCTGCCCGTTATTGCCATTAACCCGGTGGGAACCCAGGTTACCGGCACCGCCGAGCCAGGCAGCAAAATCGTCATCACCAACAGCAACGGCGACGTGATTGGCCGCGCCACCACTGACGGCAACGGTAACTTTGTTGCGACCCTTTCACCTGCACAAACAAACGGCGAGCAGCTTTCGGTGGTAGCCACTGACGCGGCGGGCAACCAGAGTCCGGCGGCGTCCCTCACCGCACCGGACACGACACCCGATATCCTCTCTGTGGTGGATGATCAACCCGGCGTCACAGGCCCCATCAGCCAGAATGGGATCACCAATGACCGCACCCCTACCCTGAACGGCACGGCGGAGCCAGGCTCGACCATCACCATCCATAGCGGCGGCGACGTCCTCGGCACGGTCGTTGTTCCATCATCTGGCCAGTGGACCTTTACGCCATCCACCCCGCTGGCCGAAGGTGCCCATGTACTGACGGCGACATCAAGCAACGGTAACGTTTCAAACGCCTGGACCATTACCATTGACGGAACGGCGCCTGATGCGCCCGCCATCACCCAGCTTGTCGATAATGTCCCTGGGGGCACCGGCCCGGTGGGTGCCAACGACACCACCAATGACGCAACGCCGACGCTCAACGGTACCGGTGAACCCGGCTCAACGATCACCATCCGTCTGGATGGCGTCGATATTGGCACCGCGGTGGTCGGTAGCAGCGGCGCGTGGACCTTTACGCCCACCACGCCGGTTGGCGACGGCACGCATACCCTGACCGCGATCGCCACCGACGTCGCCGGTAACACCAGCCCGGTATCCGGTGGATTTACCTTTACCGTTGATACCACCCCACCGCCGGTCGCGACGCTGGCAACCGTCACCGACGACGCCGGAGACGTTAAAGGCCCGCTCAGCAGCGGCGATACCACGGATGACACCCAGCCGTTACTTCAGGGGAGCGCCCCGGACGGCACGGTCATCACCGTGTATGACGGCACCACGCTGCTCGGTACCGCAACGCTCGACGGCAGCGGCGGCTGGAGCTTTACCCCTACCACGCCGCTCACCGACGGCCCGCATTCGCTGACGATCCATGCCACAGATGCCGCCGGGAATACCTCGATTTCGGATCCGTTCGAGCTGGTGATGCGCGACCTGCGCCCCTACAGCTGGGTGATGCTCGCCGCGCTGTTTATCAACGTGCTGTCGCTCTCCGGGATTGTCTTTTCCATGCAGGTGTACGACCGGGTGATCCCCGCCCAGTCCTACCCGACGCTGTATGTATTGACCATCGGGGTGCTGATCGCCACCCTGTTTGGCTTCGTGTTGCGCGTGGCGCGCGGGCACATTATGGATCTGCTGGGCAAACGCTCAGATCTGCGCGTTTCGGATCGCGTGTTCGGTCACGCCCTGCGGCTACGCAACAGCGCGATCCCACGCTCTACCGGCAGCTTTATCTCCCAGCTGCGCGAGCTGGAGCAGATCCGCGAGATGGTCACCTCCTCCACCATCTCGACGATTGTCGATCTGCCTTTCTTCTTACTGTTTGTGGTGGTGCTGGCGATTATCGCCCCGCAGCTGGCGTGGATCGCCCCGGTGGCGGCGGTGATCATGGTTCTGCCCGGCCTGCTGCTGCAGAAGAAACTGGCGGAGCTGGCGAAACAATCCGCCCATGAATCGACCCTGCGCAACGCGGTGCTGGTCGAGAGCGTGCAGGGGCTGGAGGACATCAAGCTGATGCAGGCGGAAAACCGCTTTTTGCAGCAGTGGAACAGCTATATCCAGATCACCGCGGAATCCGGCCTGCGTACCCGCGAGCTGACGCAGAATCTGATCAGCTGGGGGATGACCATCCAGAGCCTGGTTTACGCCGCCGTGATCGTGGTTGGCGCACCGATGGTGATCGACGGTACGCTGACCACCGGTTCGGTGGTCGCCGCCTCGATGCTGGCCTCGCGTATGATCGCCCCCATGGCGACGCTGTGCGGCGTGCTGGCCCGCTGGCAGCAGGTGAAAGCGGCAAAAGAGGGGCTGGACAGCATTATGCAGTTACCTACCGAGAACCAGCGCGAGGAGACGCCGATCCGCCAGGACGTGCTGCGCGGTCACTACCTGTTCGAGCAGGCGCAGTTTCGCTATCACCCGGAGGATCCGCGCATGGCGCTGCGCATCAACCGTCTGGAGATCAAGCCCGGTGAGAAAGTGGCGATCCTCGGGCGTAACGGCGCGGGCAAATCAACCCTGCTGCAGGCGATGGCAGGCGGGATGGATCTGGCGGGCGGCGAGCTGCGGCTCGACAACCTCAGCCTGCCGCACCTCGATGTCGCCGACGTCCGGCGCAACGTCGGCTTTATGACCCAGAACGCACGGCTGTTTTACGGCACCCTGCGGGAAAACATCACCCTCGGCATGCCGCGCGCCACCGACGAGGAGATTTTCGCCGCACTGGAGTTAACCGGCGCGGCGAGCTTTGTGCAGAAGCTACCGAAGGGGCTGGACTATCCGATCATGGAGAACGGCGTGGGGCTCTCCGGCGGCCAGCGGCAGTCGATCCTGCTGGCGCGCATGCTGCTGCGCGACCCGAATATCGTCCTGATGGACGAACCCACCGCCTCGCTGGATGAGCATACCGAACGGGAATTTATCCAGCGTCTGAGCGCCTGGCTCGGCCACCGCACGCTTATCGTTGCGACCCATCGCGTGCCGGTGCTGGAACTGGTCGAGCGGGTGGTGGTGCTCAAGGAGGGCATGCTGGTGATGGATGCCCCGAAAGCGCAGGCGCTGAACAACAGCCGCATGCAACAACAGCAGGCAGCCGCCGCAAGGGAGTGGAAAAATGAAAATCAGTCAGCGTGATGCCGCGGCAATGGACGATCTGGATAATGCGCTCGGTTCTGAAAGCGGCTACACCGGCGCGCGACGAATCGTGATCCTCTCTCTGCTGCTGTTTATCGTCCTCGGGATCTGGGCCTGGTTTGGCGTGCTGGATGAGGTCTCAACCGGTACCGGCAAAGTGATCCCCAGCTCGCGCGAGCAGGTTTTACAGTCGCTGGACGGGGGGATCCTCACCGAGCTGAACGTCCACGAGGGCGATCAGGTACAGGCCGGACAAGTGCTGGCGCGCCTTGATCCCACGCGTTCAGAATCAAACGTCGGCGAAAGCGCGGCACGCTATCGCGCCTCGCTGGCCTCCAGTGCGCGCCTGTATGCCGAGGTGAACGATCTGCCGCTTAAATTCCCCTCTTCGCTGAAGGAATGGCCTGAGTTAATTGCCGACGAAACGCGGCTTTACAACTCCCGCCGCGCGCAGCTTGAGGATACCCAGCGGGAGCTACGTGCCGCGTTAGATCTCGCCAATAAGGAGCTGGCGATCACCCAGCGGCTGGTTAAAACCGGGGCCGCCAGCCACGTAGAGGTGCTGCGCCTGCAGCGGCAGAAAAGTGACCTGGAGCTGAAGCTCACCGACGTGCGCTCGCAGTATTACGTTCAGGCGCGCGAGGCGCTCTCCAAAGCCAACGCGGAGGTGGATATGGTCTCGGCGATCCTGAAAGGCCGTCAGGATTCCGTCACGCGCCTGACGGTGAAATCGCCGGTGCGCGGGATCGTGAAAAACATCAAGGTCACCACCATCGGCGGCGTGATCCCGCCCAACGGCGAGCTGATGGAGATCGTGCCGGTGGACGATCACCTGCTGATCGAAACCCGCCTCTCGCCGCGCGATATCGCCTTTATCCATCCGAACCAGGAAGCGCTGGTCAAAATCACCGCCTACGACTACGCCATTTACGGCGGGCTGCACGGGGTGGTAGAGACGATTTCCCCGGACACCATTCAGGACGAAGCCAAGCCGGAAGTGTTCTATTACCGGGTGTTTATCCGCACCAGCCAGGATTACCTGGTGAATAAAGCAGGCAGGCACTTCTCAATTGTGCCGGGGATGATTGCGACGGTGGATATTAAAACCGGAGAGAAAACGGTGCTGGATTATATGATTAAGCCGTTTAACCGGGCGAAGGAAGCGCTGAGGGAGCGGTGATCTTTGCAGGATGAACAGGGCATGCCTCCACTCTATTTATAGAGCGGAGGCAGTTTGTTGCACTTCAAACCGTAGCTCGCTCATTCCAGGCATCGGAGTATTGAATATTTCCATCAACATAACGCCATGTGATTTTCTCGTAGCGCAGTTGAATGCTTTCCATGTGCCCTGTTCCCGGACAGTTACGTGTATCGTGCATAATTGGCGTAATAGAAACAACTTTTACACTTTCCAGTAAAATATTGAAGTATTCAACTTCCTGCCCTGCATCATTAATGTGGTACCACTTTACCTCTGCAGATTTGAGAGTTTGCCCTGTTGCAACAGCCCGATAAAGATAGGGGGATGCGCTGTCAATTTCTTTTTCAAACAGGAAAGGAGCGTGCTGACGTGTTCCGGTGAGTCTTCCTGTTGTCCCATCAACCGGGATACTTAAATTATGTGTCAAACCACGTAATTCAATACTCCCTTCTCTATGTTCTACGTCAGATGACCCCTTAATCAGATTCCCTGCATCATCTTTTAGCCATAAATGGACCGGTACAGCCATCATTTTCCTCCTTATTAATCATATAACCATCTTCCCGCTTTCGCAGATTCGGCGAACATCCTCACCGTTAAAGGCTTAGAAATTTGCTTTACGGGTTTATCCGTAAACCATTTTCGAAAAAACCATGTGTGAAACCATGGGTAATAGGCATTGTAATTCATCAGCGTTATATCAATATTGAATCGTTCGCTGAATTTATCCATGCAGATGGCTAAATCATCATCCTCTGCATAGTCTTGTAAAATATCATCTAACTGCAAAGGTATGAGCTTGCCGGTAAATGTACCCATAACGGGCAATTCATTCTGAAAAAAAGCCAAAACCTCTTGTTCAGTTACCATATCCGGTCTTTCTTATGAGCAATCGTGTTATACATTTTAAGTGTCTTATAGCATATTTGAGCCAAATCGCTGGCTACCAATGTCCAGCCAATCACTGGTAGGCCTCTCCCGACAAAGGCCCCCAAATTTGTCACATACTTAGGTTTTAAAGTGGCAATGCTCGCTTCAGTTAACGTCGGTAATCTTACAGGTAACTCTACATTGAGATATTGACGTAAATATTTTGATGCTATAGATGTTCCTGCTGTTGTTCCGTAGGGCTTATTTCTGGTCTTTAATATCGGCAATCCTAAAATGATACAACTCATTGTTAATGCATCCTCTATGCCGCCAAACTGCTCTTCAATTTTATCTAACAATATCCAGAAAAACAGTTCACCAGCCGATATGTTGCAAATTCCTTTATAGAAGTAGGTTCCATTAAGCGCCTCGACGGTATCCATACACACCTTCATAGCCATTCTTATTAAGAATAAATACCATACGCCACTTTGACCGCAATGTTGATAAAATAGACCTTTATAAATTCCTAATTTTATAAACCGGCAGTATTATGTGCGGCGGAAAATATTTGCTCATCAGGTGAAACATTTTTGGCTTGAACGCATTCCTCATTTTCCATTTTTTCTGAAGCAGCCTCGCAGAATGTAACTTATCCCTTCATCCCCACTTTTTCTAACGGCTTTTCGGGCGTATGTTCCTCCCACGCCAGCAAAATCTGGCGTCGGGATTGGCATCCCGGTTAAACTTAATGGCGGCGTAAGCTCTTGTTGCGCCGTGCGTCTAGCTACATTCCAATGGTGGGCTGGGCGGGGGCGTCGCAAGACGCGCCGGTGTCCATTAAGGCCGGTAATGCCAACTCCGTTCAGTCCTGCCACCCGGGAAATTGGCATTTCTCTGGCAGTGTCTTAATCACTTATTGGAAACTGTCATATGACCAGCAGTAACGCACTTTTCACGACCCCTTTCGACTGCAACACCGACTTCATCGATCTTGCCGACAATTGCCAACGCTATTGCGAAGCGCTGGTGGAAGAGACCAATCCCGCGAGAAAAATAGCCCTCTGCGGTCGTCTTGCTTCGACTTTTGCCCTGCTCCGCCCAATGCTGCTGGAGCCTATCCCTGAGCACTTACAGGGACGGAGGCTGGAATCGCGTTGCTGGGTTGAGGTGGTTTTCTCCCTCTCCCTGTGGGAGAGGGCCGGGGTGAGGGCATCATACCGCACCTGTTTTATATTTATAAACAGGACGTTAATTATGAATAACCAGAAAAATTACGCATCTCAACGACGCCACGCGCATTACCTTCGCCCAAAAGGGGCTTCTTTAAGCGCCCACTGCCCCGGCGTTTTACCGGTCCACGCGCTGAAGACCTCAATGAATGCGCTGACGCTGCTGTAACCGCAAGACAGCGCAATCCATCCCACCGGCTTCCCCGCGGCCAGCCACTCCATTGCCTGCATTACCCGCGCCAGTTGCCGCCAGTTAACGAAGTTCATTCCGGTCTGGGCACGAAACCGACGGTTGAACGTACGCACGCTCATCCCCGCCTGGCGGGCATGGTTCTCAACCGTCTGATTATCATCGACAAACTGCAGCAAATGCCTGACTACGTCCTTCAGACGCGGATCCGTCGGCACGGGCAGAGAAAAGTGCACCTGAGGTGCCACGGCAAGCTCATCCAGCAGCAGGGTGAGCTTTCGCGGATCGTACTCGCTTTCAGCAACGCTTAAGCGGGAAAACAGTGCATGGGTAAGATCGTCGGGTTCGAACAGGGCGGGCACATCGGGAAGCCTTGCGCAGCAGGCGGGGTCAAGATAGATGGCGCTGCCTTCTATCGCGCTTTCAGAAAAGGCGGCGTGCTGATTGCCAGGCGGGATCCAGCCGATGTGTTTTGCCGGTACGACCGAGCGCCCCCGCTGCGACTCAATCACCAGCAGACCCGTTGCAATGCGCCACAGCTGCCCAGCGCGATGGCTGTGCCAGGGGGTTCGGTACCCGCCAGGATGAAGGAGCGTCTCAGTACTGACCATATCATTTTGACCGAAAATCGTTATTCATCGGCGTATTACAGAAACTGCGCCTTCTGCTGTCAAGGATAATGGCGACTAAACCACATAAGGAGCCCTTAATGAGCATAATCACATCCCTGATAGCCGACACCGACGATGCCGCACAGCGCGAAAAGATGGCGTGCCTGTTAACCCGCTTATTCAACGGCGATATCGATCCGGCAGAGGTCTTTACGCCCGATTACCAACAGGTTACGGACGGTCACACGCTTGATTACCGGGGATTTACCCAGCATCTGAGTCACGTCAGCTCGCAGACTCGCACGATCGCCTTCACCGTGGCGGAGATAGCCTGTCATGACGAACTTCTGGCTGACCGGCATATCGTGACGGTCACGTATCCTGGCGGTCGTCAGGCAGAGATCGAGGTTTACCTGTTTGCCGCGCTGCGTGAAGGGAAAATCTGGCGGATCCATGAAGTCACGCGGGCCCTCAGCGGCGATGCTTCAGATCGCACGCTGGCCCATGCGACAGAGTAACGTCACTCCGCCGGGCGCGGTACGCTACGGTTATATACCTCAACATAACGCGCAAATTTTCCGATAAACACGCCCGCAAATACCCCGCCTGAGATAATTGCCAGCGCACTCATGGCGGGTTGCTGCATTGTATGGGGAGAGATGGCGCTCATCACGCCCAGCACATACTTCACCGCGAACGCCAGCATCATAAACGGCAGCGCGGTGTAGTCTGCCTGACGGTGGAGGCTGCGCGGTGCCTCAGCTCGGGTGATAGCCGCCTGCTTAATCAGGAAGTACCCCAGTGCCGCACCGGCAAGGATCCCCGCCGTCCACAATGCAACAGTCGCAGGAGTCAGCGTGCGATAGACCACCAGATCGTAAATATCCCAGATAAGAAAAATGCCCGGAATGATAGCAAGCCGCTCCAGCGTCACGGTGGCGGGCTTGCGGGCTTTAATGCCGCGGGAGATAAGGAAGATAAACAGCACCCACACCCAGGCGGGTGTGTGCGTAACGACACCGAGCAGAAATTCAAACATGGAGATCACCATGGACGATCGCGGCTCCTGCCGCCCTGAACGCGTATTGCGCATAACGGCAGGAACGCCATTATGCGCAGGTCTTTTACAGCGATTTTTTCAGGCGACGAACCGCCTCTTTCAGCTCTTCATCCGTTGGCGTGACAAACGACATACGCAGCGTCGAATGGTCTGGCTCATTGCAGTAGAAAAATTCGCCCGGCACAAATACTACGCCGTTACTTAACGTCTTTTCCAGCCAGCGCGTGGTATTACTACCATTTTTCATATTCGCCCACAGGAACATGCCGCCCTTCGGCTTGTGGAACGACATCACATCGCCCAGCTCGGCTTCCAGTTCGTTGGCGAACGTCTGGTACTTCTGACGATAGGCTTCGCGGATCATTTTGATCTGCCCGGCCAGACGCCCGGTTTTCAGGTATTCGTAAGTCATCAGCTGCGACAGCGTACTGGTGTGCAGATCGGTGGTTTGCTTCAGGTTCACCACCGCACGCTTCAACCACTCCGGCACCAGCACCCAGCCCACACGGGTGCCCGGCGCGAGAATTTTAGAGAAGGTTGAGGTATACACCACGTTCTCTTCGTTGCCGATATCTTTGGCATGGGCAATTAACGGGCGGAAAACTTCGTCGGTGTAATTGATTTCACTGTACGGATCGTCTTCGATAATCACGAAGTCATAGCGCTTCGAGAGTTCCACCAGCTGTTTACGGCGCGCCTCAGACAGCGTAACGCCACCCGGGTTACCAAATGTCGGCACAATATAAACCGCTTTGATGGGTTTATTTGCCACCAGGGCTTCGAGTTCATCCACTTTCATGCCGTCGCCATCGGTGCCAACGGATTCGAAATTCGCCTGCGCCAGACCAAAGACCTGCAGCGCGGCAAGATAGGTTGGGCGTTCGACGACGACGGTATCGCCCGGATTAATTAACGCGCGCGCCAGCACGTCGAGGGATTGTTGTGAACCGGAGGTCACGACCACATCATCCGCTTTGCAGCGGATCCCGCGCCCTTCGCAGATGCGCTGAATCTCTTCCCGCAGTCCCGGCACACCCTCGGTCAGACCATACTGGAAGGCTTCACCAAAATGCTGCGACAGTACGGCATCAGCGGCGATTTTCAGGCCTTCGTGATCGAACAAAGCCGGGTTAGGAATACCCCCACCCAGCGAAATGACGCCTGCCATTTTGCTATGTTTTAATAATTCACGGATGGCGGAAGATTGCAGGCCCTGCGCGCTGCTGGCGAGTTTGTTTGCAGACATTCTTTGATTACCTTCTTTTTTATATTGTGCCCAATCTTAGCAGAATATGAGCAATAAATTCCGTTAGCTTCGGGAGGGGACGTAAATCCTGACGCCACAGTAAATGCACCGGCCTCGGCGCGGGTGTAAACGGCTCCAGAACCCGAACCAGCCTGCCGCTTGCCAGCTCTTCCGCCACCAGCACCTCCGGCTGCAGAAGCAGCCCTGCCCCGGCGCGCGCCGCCATGCGTAAGCCGTAGCCGTCGTTGCATCGTAAAATGGCATCGCGCTTCCAGCGCACTTCGCCCTCCACACCCGGCAACCGCCATTCGTTACGCGCGGTCCATACCGTGTGGGAAAGGCAGAGATGGTCCACCAGATCGGCAGGCGTTTGCGGCGTACCGTGGCGCGCCAGATAATCCGGCGACGCGCAGATCACCATGTTGTAAGGGCACAGGTATTTCGCCACCAGATCGTCATTGCGAATCTCACCAATGCGAATGGCCAGATCGACCCCCTCTTCCACCAGATCCACCATCCGGTTAGTGAGATCCAGTTCGATACGCACTGCCGGATAGCGCTGCAGAAAGGTGGCGGTCAGCGGCGCGATAACGCAGCCGCCAAACGACGTAGGTGCCGTCACGCGCAGGGTGCCCGCCGGTGCGGCGCGCAGACGTTCCACCGCGCTTTCGGCAATGGCCACCTGCTCCAGCACCCGCTTCGCCTCGTCATAATAGACCCGCCCGGTGTCGGTCAGGCTTTGACGTCGCGTATTGCGCTCCAGCAGACGGGTGCCAAGCTCGGATTCCAGCAGCGCAATGTACTTCCCCACCATCACCGACGACATATCCAGCCGGGAGGCCGCCCCGGTAAAACTGCCGCTTTCCACTACGGCGATAAAGGTTTCCATGCCGCGAAGCTTATCCATATTACAAACCTCTGGTTAGCAATCTTCTAACTTTAGCCCAGTTTATCCGACTTTTAATTTATTAAAGAATGAAGACTCACAACATGAGGAGTCGGCTATGAAAATCATCATTATTGGTGCCAGCGGTACGGTCGGTCGTGCAGTAACGGAGGCGCTCAGTCGCCGCCACGACGTGATCCGCGTGGGCCGCACGCAGGGCGATGAGCAGGTGGATATTACGTCACAGGCGAGCGTGCAGGCGCTGTTTGAGAAGGTCGGTCGTGTGGAGGCGATTGTCTCCGCCAGCGGCGGGTTGTACTTTGGCCCCCTCGCCACCATGAAAGACAGCGATTTCAATCAGGGGTTACAGGATAAACTGCTCGGACAGGTGCGTCTGGCGCTGACCGGCCAGCACTACCTGAACGATGGCGGCTCCATTACCCTGATTAGCGGGATTGTGGCGCACGAGCCCATCGCGCAGGGCGTCAATGCCACCACGGTGAATGCCGCGCTGGAAGGGTTTGTTCGCGCTGCCGCCTGCGAGCTGCCGCGCGGGATCCGCATCAACCTGATAAGCCCGACGGTCCTCACCGAATCGGTCGAAACGTACGACGGCTTCTTCCCGGGCTTTGAAAGCGTGCCGGCCGCCGCCGTGGCGCAAGCCTATCGCCGCAGCGTGGAAGGGGTGCAGACCGGGCGGGTGTATAAGGTGGGTTACTGAGCCTTACGGGCGGAAATCAGCACCAGCATCGGGCGGTCTGCCTCTTCGGCCAGCGCGGGCCAGGCGTCAATCTGCGCCTGCGTTGGCCCCCATTCGTTCACTTCGCTTACCGTTAAACCGGCGTTGATCAGGGCGTTAAGGGTGCTGCCCAGTGTGCGGTGATACTTGATCACGCCGTCTGCCAGCCAGTTGCTGACGCGCTGGCCTTCGTCCTGATAGTGGTTCACGCCCCAGAAACGCACGCCTGCGTCATCGGTCAACCAGCCCTGACGCGTCGCGCAGGTGTAAATTGGGTGCTCCATGGAAAAGACCAGACTGCCGCCGGGTTTCAGCGCACGCTGAACGTTGCCAAACAGAGTATTCAGCTCGGGCAGGTAGTGCAGCGCCAGCGAGCTGTAGACCAGATCGAAACTGTTCGCTTTCATCGCCAGCGATTCCAGATCGCTACGTTGATACACAATCCCGGCATCGTGGGTCAGCTCTTCCGCACGGGCGAGCATTTTTTCGGAGATATCAACGCCGGTTACCGCAGAAGCGCCCAGCTCACGCGCCGCGCGGCAGAACCAGCCATAGCCACAGCCGAGATCGATAACCGATTTGCCGCGTAAATCCGGCAGCATGCTTTTCAGCGCAGGCCACTCCGGCGCGCCATTCAGGCCGTCTACCGAACGCGGCAACTGGGCGTAACCTTCAAAAAAGGCGGGGTTGTCGTAGATATTTTGTGCCATCACGGACTCCTTCATTGCAACAGAGGCGAGGGTAAAACACCCCTCGCCCGTTGACAACTAAACCGTCTGGCGAATCAAAGCCTGCGCCGGATCTTCTCCACCATGGCTGCCGTTGAGATCCCGTAGCGATCGTGAAGCGTCGGGAGCGCACCTGCATCCAGGAAAGCATCCGGTAGCGCAACGGTATCAAAGTCGACATGCACGCGATGGCGCATCAGCAACGACGCCACTGCCTCACAAAGCCCCCCTACAGTGCTGTGGTTTTCGGCGACCACCACCAGCCGCCCAGGCTTCGCGGCCTGCGCCAGAATGGTCTCCTCATCCAGCGGTTTAATGGTGGGCGAGTGCAGTACCGCCACGCTGACGTTATCCTTACGCAGCTGCTTTGCTGCCTCCAGCGCGCGCATGGTCATTAGCCCTGAGGCGATGATCAGAACGTCGCTCCCCTCTTCCAGCAGCGCGGCTTTGCCCAGCGTAAACTGGTAATTGTACTGGTCCAGCACCACCGGCACCTTGCCGCGCAGCAGTCGCATATACACCGGCCCATTGTGCGCCGCGATCGCCGGTACAGCCTGTTCGGTGTCTATCGCGTCGCAGGGATCGATGATGGTCATCCCCGGAATACCGCGCATAATCGCAATATCTTCCGTCGCCTGGTGGCTCGGACCGTAGCCCGTGGTTAACCCCGGCAGTGCAGCGCATATCTTCACGTTGAGATGCTCTTCGGCGATAACCTGATGAATAAAATCGTAGGCACGACGGGTGGCAAAGACCGCATATGTCGTGGCGAAGGGAATAAACCCCTCTTTTGCCATTCCCCCGGCCGCGCCCATCAAGAGTTGCTCCGCCATCCCCATCTGGAAGAAACGTTCCGGATACGCCTGCGCAAAGATATGCAGATCGGTATATTTCGACAAATCCGCCGTCATACCGACAACTTCCGGGCGCTGTTCCGCCAGCTTCACCAGCGCATGGCCGAACGGTGCAGAGCGCGTCTCCTGGCCGTCTTCCGCAATAGAGGCAATCATGGCCGACGTGGTTAAACGCGGTTTTTTCTCCGTTATCTGGCTCATTACAGCACTCCTTCAGGTTTGTTGGCATCCAGCACGGCGAGTGCCTTTTGCCACTCGTCAGCATCCACGCGAATAAAATGGTTCTTGTCACGTTGTTCGAGGAAAGGCACACCTTTGCCCATCAGCGTGTCGCACAAAATGACGCGTGGCTGGTTTTCCGGATAGCGTCTGGCGTTATCAAACGCCGCCACCAGCGCAGGGACATCGTTGCCATCTACGCGCTGCACATACCAGCCGAACGAGGTCCATTTATCTTCCAGCGGCTCAAAGCCAAGGATCTTGTGCGAATTGCCGTCTGCCTGCTGGCGGTTAATGTCCACCAGCACGATCAGGTTCGACAGGCCATGGTGCGCTGCAGACATAGCCGCCTCCCAGGTTGATCCTTCGTCAAGCTCACCGTCCGACATGGAGTTAACGACCCATGCCGCGCTCTGCTTGTGCTTCAGCCCCAGCGCCATGCCGACCCCAATACTTAACCCCTGTCCCAGCGAACCACCGGAGATCTCCATGCCCGGCGTGTAAGTTGCCATACCGGACATTGGCAGGCGGCTGTCGTCCGAGCCGTAGGTCTCCAGCTCCTCTTCAGGAATGATCCCGGCTTCAATCAGAGCGGCATAACAGGCAATGGCGTAATGACCGTGGGAAAGCAGAAAACGGTCACGGCCTTCCCACTCCGGCTCGTCCGGCTTGAGGTTCATACCGTGGGTAAACGCGGTGGCCAGTACGTCGGCATAGCCCAGCGCCTGCCCGATGTAGCCCTGCCCCTGCACTTCGCCCATGCGCAGCGCATAGCGGCGAATACGCCATGCCGCCGCGGCAACCTGTTGAACTGTGGTATCCGTCATCGTCGAGTCTCCTTAATGGATCAGCATGCCGCCGTTCACGTCGAGCGTGATACCGGTGGAGTAAGACGAAAGGTCGCTGCCAAGGAACAGCGCGGCGCGGGCAATATCCTGCGCGTCGCCGAGGCGGTTAAGCGGAATGCCCGCCAGGATGGCGGTTTTCATCTCATCGCTCAGCTTGCCTGCGGTGATGTCCGTCTGGATAAGGCCGGGTGTAATGCAGTTTACGCGTACGTTATCCGGACCCAGCTCGCGGGCCATCGCTTTCGCCAGGCCCAGCACACCTGCTTTAGCTGCGCTGTAGTGGGGGCCGCCAAAAATACCGCCGCCGCGCTGTGCTGATACCGATGAAATGCAGACAATGCTGCCTGACTTCTGCGCACGCATGGTGGGGATCACCGCCTGGGACATCAGCAGCGTGCCGCGCAGGCTGACGTCCAGCACCGCGTCGTAATTCTCGCGTTTAATATCCATCAGCTTAATCGGCTGAGTAATTCCGGCGTTATTCACCAGAATATCGATGCGCCCGTATTTTCCCAGCACCTGCTCAATGGCGGCGTTGACCTGTAATTCATTGCTGACGTTCGCCGCCAGGCCCAGATGCTCTTCACCCAGATTCGCCGCCGCTGCCCGACTGGCCTCAGCATCTAAATCGATAATCACCACCTTCGCACCCTGCCCGGCATATAATTTAGCCGTGGCAAAACCCAAACCGCGTACAGAAGCCGCGCCGGTAATAACGGCGACTTTATCTTTCAGTAGCATATATTTACTCCACTATGGTAAAAGGAATTTATTTTTTATTTCGGTTCATCCAGCAACATAATCACAAACAGGCCAATCGCTGCACAAACACCGAAATAAATAAATACAGAGTTAAAACTTCCTGTTTTATCCAGCAGAAAACCCGCCAGCATCGGGGAAACAAATCCGCCGAGATTTCCGCCGCTATTGATAATTGACGCAGCAATGGGATACGTTTTACTGTCCGCAACGGCCATACCGTAAGCCGTAAAAGCAGGCCAGCCGATATTCAGACAGAGGCCGACAAAAAACAGCCCCACGCAAACCGCAACGGTGCTTTGCGGAATATTCAGCATGATGACCATCATTATCACGGTGCTGATGGCGGTAAACATCATGGTCGGTTTACGCCGACGGCCGAGCAGTTTGTCGGATACGTAACCGCCAAAAATCGCCCCGATAAATCCGCCGATGCACGGCATACTGGCGACCAGCCCCATGCTCATAAACGTAAAGCCTTTCTCTTTCACCAGATAGAGCGGGATCCACGTCAACAGGCCATACAGCACGCTGACCATCATGAAATAGGCCAGACAGTCGCCGAGGATATTCTTCGAAGTAAACAGCCCTTTTACCGTGCTCACCGGGGCTAAGTCCCGCACGCGAATCAGGCGGTCAAGGCGCGCAAAGCCCGGTGAAATCACGATGTTTTCCCGTCTGGCGTCCGGCGTCTCCTGACCCACAGTAATGGTCTCCAGTTCGGCTTTAGAGACGAATGCGCTCTCTGATGGTCTGGTGCGCACCAGCAGATACCACAGAACGGCAATGACCAGACCGGGGATCGCGAAGGAGAAGAAGACCCAACGCCAGCCCCAGGTCATGGCGATCCACACCGCCAGCGGCGGCACGAGGATCGGCGCGAACATGGTGGCCGCGATGTAGACGCCGGTGGCGGTGGCCTTCTCCTTTGGTGGAAACCAGTTATTGATGGTGGAGGCCAGCCCGACGGGGCACGGCCCCTCCGTTAACCCCAGCCCCAGACGAATAAACTTCAGCCCAAGAACCGAGGTTGCAGTGCCCATCAGCCAGGTAAACGCCGAGAAGCCGAATATCGACAGCGCCACCATGCCGCGAATACCCTTTTTGGCGATAAAAAAGCCCGCTGGAATTTGGCTCAATGCGTATCCCAAAAAGAACATACTGGCGATGGCACCGGCTTCGAAATTATTAATATGAAACTCATCAATGATAAAGGGCAGTACTGCACCAATATTTGTTCGGTCAGCATAGTTAATGGCATACACAATAAAAATTAATGCCAGCACAACGAAACGGTAATTGGTTTTTTTAGTGTTTATGTAGGGGACAGCATGTTCTATACGAGACATAACTTACCTCATTATTCGAACAACGTGAGTCGTTTTATTTTTACGTTCAAGGTCAATATATCGGCTCATGAATGAAACACCATTCAATAAACCTCATTTATTGCTGAGATAAATTTGATTCGCGATACAGCTCAAAAAAATAACATCGGGATAAAATTGCCCGCATGTCGTCTCAATGTTATGTTTTTTATCAATAAACATGACAGGAGTAGGCTATGTCCGCGCAGGATCGCCAGACGTTATCACTGCCCTCGCTCAGAAATTTGCAGGCATTCATCGCCGTCGCTAACGCATTGAGCATCCATCAGGCGGCCGAACAGCTCAACGTCACCCCCTCCGCGGTCAGCCATCAGATCGCGTCGCTGGAGTCGTGGATGGGCAAGAAATTATTCATCCGCAGCGGCAAAGGGGTTCAGCTCACCCCAACGGGAGAAAAATATCTGCGGGAGGTCTCGGCGGCGATGAGCGCCATCGGACGCGCCACCGATCAGATCGTCAAAGAGAAAGATAACGCCGTGCTTCGGGTGCACTCCTCGCCCACCTTCGGGTTGTCATGGCTGTTGCGCCGCCTGGGTAAGTTTCGCGCCGAATATCCCGATATCACCATCAATCTCACCTGCTCCTATGAGAATCTGCAATTCGCCAGAGATAATATTGATATTGATATCCGCCACGGTATCCCGGACTGGGATGCTTACCGGGTGATGACCATAAAAAACGACACGCTGGTGGTGCTGGCCTCGCCGGAGTATGCGCAAAAACACCCCATCAGCACACCCACCGATCTGCTGCAGCAGTCACTCATCTCGTCCACCAGCACTCTGGTGAACTGGGAAAAATGGTTTGCCTGGCACAATATCGACAGGCCCTGGCTCAACTTCAGCCTCAGCTTTGACCGCTCCTATATGAGCTTTGAAGCGGCGCGCATGGGGCTGGGATTTATCCTTGAGAGCAAAATGATGGCGACAGACCACCTGAAAGATGGCTCACTGGTGCAGGTACTGCCGGATGAGATGGGGATCGCTATTAACGCACATCATCTGGTAATGCCGCATATGCATGAACGCGCGTGGAAGATCCAGCAGTTCGTTGAGTGGATTGACCGGGAGCTGCGGCTGTCGGGTTATCATCTGTAAAGTCGGGTGGCGGCTTCGCCTTACCCGACCTACAAAATCTGCGGCCTGTTGCCCTCACCCCAACCCTCTCCCACCGGGAGAGGGAAAAATGCACATTAACCCACCGTGCCCCAGACAAGGTTCCCCTTATGGAAGGTCGCGGTGCGCGGTGAAATGCGCGCCACCGCCTCGGCGGAACAGGAGGCGTCCACCAGCACAAAGCTGGCGTCGTCCTGCGCTTTCGGCCAGACGCGTTCACCTTTGTCGTTCAGCGGCAGTACGTCACCGGTCGCAATACCTAAAGCGCGGGACAGCGTCTGCTCATTAGGGCGGATATAGAGCTGGGCGTAGAGATTCGCTTTTTCCAGCATGTCCCCCAGGCCGTACGGCGACCAGTGGTCGATCACGCTGTCGGTGCCCGTCATGACAAACACGCCCTTATCGCGCAGCTGCTTCAGCGGCATATGCAGGGTGCCAATCGGCACGGTGGAGGCGATAGTCACCTGCTGCGCCGCCATGCGGGTGGCAATCTCGTCCACCTGCTGCTCGTTGAGCGTGGCCAGCGCAAAGGCGTGGCTGATGGTCAGTTTGCCCTTCAGTTGCGGGGTTTTCTCCACGGTTTCGACCATGTAGTTCACCGCCGCCACGCCCGCCGGGCTGGTTTCGTGCAGGTGAATATCCACCCCTTTGTCGTAATCCAGCGCAATCTGGAACATGGTGTCGAGAGATTTCTCCATCGCCCCGTCAACGCTGGTTGGGTCCAGCCCGCCCACGTAGTGCGCCCCGGCCTGCATCGCCTCGCGCATCAGCTTTTCGGAATTCGACAGCAGCAGCCCGTGCTGCGGGAAGGCGACGATTTCGCAGTCAAATCCGGGCTTGCGGCGCGCCAGCACCGCCTGCAGGTTTTCGAGATTCTTCAGGCCGGAAACCGGCTCAATATTGCAGTGGCTGCGGGCGAGGGTGGAGCCTTTTGACTGGATCAGGTCGATCAGCTTTTCCGCACGCTCCTGGGTGTAGGGCTGCAGCTCAGGCAGGAGCTTCTGTTCCAGACGAATCATATCCTGAATCGTGGTGCCCGCCGGGCGGTTGAGGGAACGCCACGGGCCGCCGTAGAAGGTTTTATCCAGGTGAATGTGCATGTCGCGCATCGCCGGAAGCATCAGCTTTTTACCCGCGTCGTAGTGCGGCAGGGTCGCGTCGGCGTGGCTGCCGTTATCGCGCAGGGCGACAATTTTCCCGTCTTTGATCTCCAGCGTTTTCAGCTCGGTGCGGGTGCTCGTCGCCACGCTGCCGTCAAAATTAAACCCGGCTTCGAGCAGCACGTTGTCCAGATAGTAATGTTTCGCGGTGATGGTCATCGGTTTACCCGTCTCGCAGGTTGGTTTTGCGGAGTCGGCAGCATACGCGACGGAACCGGTCGCGCCAAACAGCGCGCAGGCGGTCACCATTTTGCCGCTCTGGCTGATGAATTCACGGCGGCTTTTATTTTCACTCATCTTATCTTCCTTCAGTCACAATATGGGTACCGGTTTCTCCGCGCAGCGCGGCGGGCAGGCAGTCCGGCGAGGTGATAATCACGCGCTTGCCGCCGTGGTGTAAAAACGCCAGCGAGGCGACGATTTTGGGCAGCATGCTGCCCGCCGGGAAGTGGCCCTCGTCTTTGTAGCGCGTCATCTGCGCCACGCTCACCGTGTCCAGCGCCTGCTGGTTTGGCTTGCCGAAGTTGACGCACACCTTCTCCACGCCGGTGGTAATCACCAGCACGTCGGCGCGGATCTCGCGCGCCAGCAGCGCGGTGGAGAGATCTTTATCAATCACCGCGTCGACGCTCTGGTAATCGCCCTGCTCAGTGCGCACCACCGGAATACCGCCGCCGCCCGCGCCAATCACCACAAACCCTTTTTGCGTCAATGTCTTGATCGCATCGGCCTCGACAATGCGCAGCGGCTGTGGGGAGGCCACCACGCGACGATAGCCCCGGCCCGAATCCTCAACAAAGTGCCAGTCCGGATGCGCACGCTGCAGCTCGTCGCGCTGCGCCTCGCTGAAGAACGCGCCGATCGGTTTTGTCGGATGCGTAAAGCCGGGATCGTTTTTATCCACCTCCACCTGCGTGACGACCGTGACCGCTTTTTGCTCCCCGCGTGCGGCCAGACGGTTGTTCAGCGCCTGCTGGATGAGGTAGCCGATGCCGCCCCGGGTGTCCGCCACGCAGTTTGCCAGCGGGGTCAGCGGGAGCCCTTCCCGCTCGTGGGCGATTTCGGCGCGGCGCAGATCCAGCCCCACCTGCGGACCGTTGCCGTGGGTGAGCACGATGTCATAGTCGGAGGCCAGCATTTCGAGCACCGACTCTGCCACCGCTTTAACCGCCTGCGCCTGATGTTCAATCGACTGGCTGGCGTTGTCTTTGATAATGCTGTTGCCGCCGATGGCAACGACCATAAGCTCTTTCATACGTGCTCCTTCGCAACAGTACCCGACGCAGCGCTCGTCACTTCCCGGCTGTCGAGAAAATGCTTCACCACAAACATGCCGCCCATCATCAGATACGCGGTGACGAACATCAGCGAACTGCCTTCGGCAAAGCCCACGACCGGCGCGTGGATCACCCCGAACAGCGCCAGCAGTGCCCCGCCCGCGGCAGCCACGGCGCCGCGCAGCGGTTTATTGATGATGGCGAAAATGGCGATACAGCCCCAGAGCATACTGGCGAGCGGTGCCCCGTTCCCCAGATGGACGAGTCCTTCGTAGTAGATCCCTTTGCTGTGCAGCACGTCGGTACCGATTTTGGCGGCATTCGTGCCCGCCGCCCCCATCACGCTGTTCATCATGGTCAACGCCCAGTTGGCGATCCACGGGAACAGGCAGATGAAGATCACCGGCACTTCCACTTTCGGCGTCTCTCTCACCACCTGGTTGGCGGTGACGACGCCGATAAACACCAGAATCGGCACGATGGCGGTCATCGGGATGATGGCGAGCATAAAGGCTCCCAGCCCGAACAGCGGCACGATGAACATGGTCACGCCGGATGCCAGGGTGTAGCCGATGCTGGCCCCCATCGCTTTCCAGCCGGGATGGCCGACGTAGACCGTCACCGGGAACGGGTTGCCCATCAGGCAGCCGAGCATGGAGGCCAGACCGTTCGCCAGCATCACCTTGCGCGTCGGGTATTCATCCCCCGCCGCGTGAGCGCTTTCGATGTTCTCCAGGTCAAAGATGTAGTTCGCCAGCCCCAGCGGCACGGCAGAGGCCAGATACGGCAGCGCGTGCGGCAAGCCCTGCAGGAAACCTTCCACGTGCACCTGCGGCGGGTTAAAGCCGAACGATGACATGGAGGCTTTGATCGCTTCCGGGCTCTGCAGGCCGGAGATCCACGCCAGGACCGTACCGGCAATCAGCAATAGCAAACCGGTCGGGATTTTGGCGAAAATCGGCTTTTTACCGAACCAGTTGATGAAGATCAGCAGCAGCACGATAAACGACACGGTGGGTGCTTCGAACGCTTGCAGCATCGGGTTCATCGCCAGCAGCAGCAGGCCCAGGCCGGAGAGGCACGACAGCAGCACGGTGCGCGGGATCATCTTGCGGATGGTTTCACCGAGGAACGAACCGCCCGCCAGGATCATCGCCTCAACAAAGCACCACACCAGGCCAATCTGAATCGCGAACTCCGCATCGCCCGTTTGCTGATAGACCGGCATCAGCACCAGGAAGGTCACGGTAAAAATGGACGGCGCGCTGGGGCCGGACGGCAGCGCGGTGACGTCCGTGCGCCCGGTGTGGCGCGCCATCTGCATGCCGAACCACGCATAGCAAATACTCGCGGCCAATACCGCCAGCCCGAAGGCTGGCGCAATGCGTCCATAAACAATCTCCTTCGGGATGCCGACGACAAAAATGAGCAACCCCATCATGGTCAGCAGATTGGTCAGGTTGTTGGTCATCAACCCGAAATAGGCCGCCCAGTCACCTCTTTTCC
>OKVX01000159.1_pt1 | contig 38484 bp, 30 predicted proteins | sample 1606941 | NCBI WGS metagenome assembly OKVX01 (sample SAMN03281016, study PRJEB24777) | human gut metagenome | isolation source: fecal sample PR161 from 1 month old female Malay infant, caesarean... | reverse complement strand
TATTAAGAGAGTATACAAATGAAGATAATACTTTAACAATTAAAGAAATTAATTTTTTTTTACAAGAAAAACTAGGAGTAACAAAAGATAGACATACAATCACAGGTTATATTAATAAAGCAATTGAGGCGGGACAGGATATTATAAAAGTTCTAGGACATCAGAATAAATACTATATAAATACACCTATGATTGAGGAGTATGAGCTTAAGTTTATAGTTGATTGTTTATCTGCAAATAAGTGTATAACTCATAAAAAAACTGTGGAGTTAGAAAAAAAACTTTGTAATTTTATAGACAAGAAAACTAGAGAGAATATTTATAATTCTGCATTGGCGGAGAATAGAAGCAAAACAAAGAATGAAGAAATTTTTTATAATATAGATAAGATTACAAAAGCTATTAATACTAGTAGCAAAATTCAGTTTAACTATGTAGAGTTAAATGAGAAAAGAGAATTAATAATTAGGAAGAAAGATGGAGAAAAAAGAATATATAAGGCTATACCATTGCATCTACATATTAAAAATGATAACTATTATTTAATGCTTATTATAGAAGGAAAGAATACAATCGCTTTTTATAGAGTTGATAGAATGATTAGTATTGAGGTTTTAGAAGAGAAAATTAACTATAAAGAGTACATAGAAGATTATGATAATTTTAATCCTATAGAATATTGTTCTAAATGTTTTAAAATGTACACAGGGGATAAAGAAATTAAAGTAAGATTGTTGATTGAAAAGTGGATGATTAATTATTTGATAGATGAACTGGGTGATAGAGTTAATATTCATAAATTAGAATCAGGTAAATATATTGCTGAATTTAAGGTCTTTTACAGTAAAGGTTTAGTAGACTGGATGCTAGGTCTTGGAACTAGTGCAAAGGTTATTGGACCTAAGTCATTAAGAGAAGAAATTGTTGCAAAGTTGAAGGAGATTAGTAGAGGTTATATAGAAGAAAATTTAAATATTGATGAATCCATATGGAAGTAAAAATGTCTGGTAAAAAAAATTACCAGACATTTTTGATATATTGGTTAATTTAGATACAATAATAAGTAAAAATATGATAGGAGAATAAAGAGTTGAAAAGCGAGGATTTAGTATTAATATATTCATTTTCTAGAGCTATTTTTGAACAAGAACATGAAAAGAAGCTAGATGAATATAAAAGATGTTTGCAATTACTAACAAAAAAATTGGTTAATAAAGGATGCATTACGGATATTCCAAGGAATATACCTGAATTAATTACTTATTTAAAAGAGAATAGTATGAGATGTTATCTTGAAGGAGAAGTACCTGATAGATTTATTGTAGATAACTATGGTAATTTAGATGAATTTATTATTGAGGTTACTAGAGATGAAAAGGAATCAGAAAAGGCTCAAAAGATAATGGCGGACATTGTTATGCATATTAGGAAATCAAATTATGAATATAAAGAGATAGAGTATATAAATGCTAGGAGATTTATTTGTGAAAATTATTTAATATCATCTAGAGATTTAGAGGTACGTTTATCAGAGGAATTTAAATGGGAAGTATCCAATAAGATTAAAGATATGTATCAATTAGCAAATGATATTACTGGAAACTATAAACTATGTCCAATTTGTAAGAAACCTTTAAACTTTATTGAATCTCCAGAAGGTACATGTTGCGATGAATGTGATTATTATAGAGTTAAAGAGAACATAGAGCCAATTCAAGCTGAATTCGATACAAAGGTTAAAAAGCTTCATGATGGAATTTACAGATATATTGTTAAACCAAGTATTGGAGAAATAATATTATATAAGAAGCTGCAAGAGAGATTTAAAGACTGTGAAGTTAATTTATATCCTAATGTAGATGAATATGATGTTAGCATAAGTAATTATGAAGTTAAAATTGCTTTAGATGTTAAGGATACACGAAATCCTAATAGCTTAGTAAATATTTTATTGGAAAAGTCTAATTTAGAAAAGTTAATTAATCCTAAGAATGCGGATAAGGTATTTTTAGTAATACCAGATCATAGAGTTAGAATTTATAATCGAGATAATAATAAGAATTATATGCGAGAATTAAAAAATTTACTAAATAATAAGGGGATATCGATTCAGGTTTATCAAGAGTGTAAACTTTTTAATAAATTAGTATCTGTATTTGAAGGAGAGACTTATGAATAGAAATTTGCAGAAATTTAAAAGAAAGTTTAAAGAATTATTTAAAAATAATAGCTGCTATTCAGATTTAATTGGAGAAGAGGTATTAAAATTTGAAAAAAGAATATATGTTATAAAAAAGTTAAATAATAAGATAAAACTTATAGATGGATGGAGTGTTTTTACAAAGTATTTTGAGGATTTAAGGATTAAGAATGAAGATGAAGAAGTTCTAAGTGATATTTACATATTAAGAAGGTCAAATATTAAATATAGTAGGCAGGGGAAGTGGAAGAAAATTGCCAGCATGTATTTAAATTTACCTATGGAATTAAGGATATATGATGTGGATAATAATGGGTATATAAAACGTATTGTAGCAAAATATGAAAATGATAGAGAAAAGTACATAGAATTATCTATTGAAGAGGATTATAAAGAGAACTATAGAGAGTTGAATTATCCAGGAAATGAGATTGTTTATACGAGTAAGAAATTTAAGCAAAACGAAGTAGAAATGAAAACTTATAAAACTAACAATATTATTGATAAAATTGATAGTGAGTATAAGGGGTTGCCAAGGTATAAGCATAAGAAATACATAACAATAAGGAATGATGAGGATTGGCTCGATATATTAAAGTTAATGGGAAACAGCTTTGAAAATAGACCTGCAATTGAGCTTGAAATATTAAGTCATGAGTCAGAAGTACACATTAAAGACTTAATTCATATAGTAGGAGCCTTAGGTGCAGGAAAATCAACATTTAAATATGCTACTACATTTAAACATGTTAAGGAAAATGAACTTAGAGTTGGAGTTATTGAAGAAAATGTAGGTAATGTTATTTCTACTGTAGAAAACTTTAGAGCTTTAGGGATAAATGCAGTACCAATAATAGGAACTAGTAATGAACTAAAATACCTTAGAAACTATTATAGTTCTATAGAAGATAAAGAAAAAATTGAGAATAATTATATTTTAAAATGTTTATCTGGAAGTTGTATAGTGAAGGCTTTAGTGGATGATGAAGAAAATACAGGATGGAATCCATGTAGAAAACTGAAGGAAGATGATATGTCTGTTACATGCCCATACTGGGAGCACTGTGGAGGTATGTTAAGGCAAAGAGAACTAATTGGTGCAGAAGTTATTGTTACAACACCGCATAGCTTAGTAAAGGGGATTTTGCCTGAATTTATTGATGAATATCAAAGAAGTATTTATGAGGTGTTTTATGATGTTTTGGATTTAATTATCGTAGATGAAGCAGATGGAATTCAAAGTATATTAGATAGTCAATTTATGCCTAGTTCATATTTGAATCATGGAATAAACTCTATATTGAATGATTTAAAAAAATTTAGTTCTGATATAAAGAAAAGTAATGGTGGACTTGAGAGCATAAATGTCTACAGTATAGTCAAAAATACGTTAGTTTTAGAAGACAACTTAATTGTTTCGGAAAGAATTATTACTAAGTTTAATAAGTTAAATACTTACATAAGGAATAAAATTGTAACTCCAATAGAAGTTATGAAAGATATTGCAGGTGTATTAAGAAAAGTAGATGGAAATGAAAGCTTAATAGGTCATCTAGAGACTTATGTTAGTTTTACTGATTCATATTCTATTGAAGAGGAAACAATAGATCATGAATTGAATGTACTTTTTAATAAAATAAAATCTATTCATTTAATAGACGATGAATATCCAGAAATTAGAATAAAAGATGAAATTAGAGTTTATATGCAAGGAAAAGGTGTTAACTTACCAACTAATAAAAAAGGAAGAAATATTGATGAGGAATTATTTGTTGAAAAAGTATGCTTTTTAATTTTGTTAGTACAAATTGACTACACATTAAAGTATCTTGGAAATGAATATGAAGCTATGAAGTTTGAAGCTAATAATGATTCATATAGAATAAATGGTTTAGAGAGATTAAGTTCAAGAATTATAAATTTAGTAAAAGAGCCCTGTCTAGGAACTATTTATGGATATAAGTTTACTAGAAATAATGGGCTTGATATTGATGTGTTGAGATATGAAGGTGTTGGACGTTCGTTGTTAGAAAACTGGTCAAGAGTAAAAAGTGATATTGGATTAGAGGGACCAGCAATAGTTTGCCTATCAGGAACAAGTTTTTCACCGGGCTCAGCACATTATAATCTAAAAAGAAGTCCAGATATTTTACTAAAGGGTAAGATGGAAGGTAAAATTAAAATGACTTTTTTACCTAAGTTTGAAGATAAAAAATATATCAAGATATCTGGAAGTGGAGTTGATTTTAAAGAAAGTAACCTTAGAGATTTAACAAAAAATATAATAGGCGATATAAGATATCAATTAGAAAATAGTAAAAAGAAAGTATTGATTGTTGTTAATAGTTATGATGACTGTATTACTGTTGGTGACATTCTAAACTACAATAGATTAAGTTACAAGATAGTTGGAAAAGAAGAGTCTGAAATAGATAATATGATTACTAAAGATAATATTGAAAACTTTCGAGAATCTACAAGAAATGCAGATATTTGTGTTGTACCTTTAGTAATTATATCAAGAGGATACAATATATTGGATGAAAATGGAGATTCTTATTTTGGAAGTATGTTCTTTATGATTAGACCATATATGGTTCCGGGAGATTTTGATTCTTATATACAAATGTTACATCATAGCTTAAATAGCATAATAGAAAAGATATCATCCAGCGATAAAATTTATGAAACAAGATTAACTGAATTAAGAAAATTAAGTTATATTGAATATAAAAAAATATTAGAAATTAGTTATTGGGCTAAATTAGATGATTCAGAAAGAGAAATAATGAGCTGGTTTATGATAGTACCAATAAAGCAAGCAATAGGAAGAATGCAAAGAAATGGTAATGATTGTGAGGTGTTTTTTTGTGATATCTCATTTTGTAATGCATTAACAAAGGGCAAAATGCAAAATGAAGAAAACAGTATATTTTATGCGTGGAGAGAGGTATTGAAAGATCATATAGGGGATAAAGTAATAAACACTTTATATGGAAACTTCTATGAAGCATTAGAAGAAATGATAGAAGATATAGATGATAAAATACGTATTAATGAATATGAATAAGGAGAGTATTAACATGAGTTCATTGCAATTATATTCTTTTGCATTAGCTGAAGATACAATAGATGATATTAAATTATATGTTTTTAAATTACCAGAAGAATTAAAGAAAAGAATAGAAGAAATAAGGAATAATTATCAAAAGATATACCAAAGTGTAGCAGCTAAAGCGATGTTTAAGATTGCTGCATCAATTTTTGATACAGTTATATATTCCAATAATTCATTAAGAGATATATGGAAAGATGATAATACATGGTTTTATTCTTTAGAAGAGTTTGATTTAAAATTATTAAAATCCAAGGCAAAGGATTGGATAAGAAAAGAACAAGAGCGTGTAGGGTTAGACATAGATGTTGATTTTAAAGAGGAATGGACATTTGGTACAAAGATAACGTTAAAGGAAATATTAAAATCAAGCAATAGTAATAAGTTCAATATAATACCAAATTATTATGGTTATAAAATATCTAATGAAGAATTCCATTTTGATTCATTACAAAGAAGCTTGAAGTTTAATAGGGTTATTGATGATGATAAACCTACAATAATGACAATGCCTATTAAAATAGAAAATAAAAGATATACACCTTTTTCGTATGCTATTGAGATTTTATTAAAAGATGTAATAGATTTTGATAAGTTTACATTACATTTTTATTTAAAGATTAAAAGGTGGGAATTTTCTAATAAAATAAAAGATGAAAAATTACTGATATCTTCTAAAGAAAATACATCAGTATATGTATTTAAAGAGAATGAATTTTATAATTGTAAAAATGTTATATTCAATAAAATATCAATAAAAAAACAGTATAAAGAAAATAGTATTTTATATAATAATACAGCGGATAGAATTTACTGCGAAATGATGAATGTAAATATAATGGATGTATTAAGTAAAATTGAAGAACCTAATGATGTATCAGAAATTTATTTAGTTGGATATAAAATTAGGGATACAGGAAAGTTAAAGGTAACACAAACTGGTGCTGGATTACCAGAAAGAAATGAAATGATACACTTATTAAGTAAAAAGCTTGATAGGTTAGTTTTAAGACAACCTATTAATAGCATAAAAGAGGATACATTCTCAAAGACTGAATTTATATATAAGGATGACTTATTTGAATATGGATTAGATAAATTCGTAACTACAGATAGTGGTAAAAAAGAATTATCTAAAGCAATGTATATAACATTTAGTAAGATTAAGAGAATAAATATGATTGTAGCGACATCAAATATAGAGCTAGTTCAGATGATAATACCATCCATGAGGTATTATTTAAGATTAAATGAAGAATTAGATGATATGATCTATAAAAATGAAACTGGATTAGAGGTAAAGTTTAATCTTATAGAAAATAGTATAACAAGAGCTCTTGAATATGATGAAACATTTGATCTTAGACGTACTGAGGTAGAATCATGTATTTCTAATAGCTTAGATAGTACAGCTTTAAATTTATCAATTATAGACATAGAAAGATTTGATGAAAATAAAGAATATAAAAATAAAGATCCAAAACAAGTATTAAAGAATAAGAGGGTACTTTCGCAATTTATTAATTTTAATGAAACAACTACTATAGATGTAGTATTAAATACTGTTAGAGATATAATTTCAGCAGCAAGTTTTCAAGAAAAATTTTTATATAGTAATAAAGGTATTAGTGAGCATGATATACTATTAGGTATAAATACGATAAGTACATCAAATAATGAAAAGCGAATTGGAATTAGTAAAATAGAAAATGGAGTAACATATATAAAGCTTTATCCAGAAAAAAATTGGTTAGAGATAAAAGATTATATTTATTCAATAAATAAAACAAAGTTACAAAATACAAATACAAAAATTAATCAATTTACAAAACCTCAAATAGAGCAATGGATAGAGGATGCTATTGCAGAAGAAATGTTACTTGGAAAGATGGTATATTGTTTTGTAGATTGTGTTTTAAGAGGTAATGGATGGAGTTATATAAGTAATGGGAAATTCTTGAACTTTGATTCATTAAGAATTGCAGGTAAGGATAGATTAAGGATTATTAGAATAAATTCAACAGATGAAATAACAGATTACTATATTACAGATAAAAAAGGATCAATAAATAAAAATAAGGGTATTTTTAAGAGTAGTAATAACACATATTATATTGTAGGGAGCAGAATTGTTACAGATTCGAGTACAGGAAATAATGTGACTAAGGTGGATATTCCATGCAAACCATTGAGAAGACCTTCCTTATACGAAGTGAATATACAGGGAGCAGTTACAGAAGAAGAAAGAGATAGAATTATAGTTATAACACAAAATTTAAGAAAGATGAATATAACTTATAATAAGGAATCATCAGAACCACTTCCTTTATATTGTTTAGGACGTTTAAGTGAATATTTTATTGCAGAAGGTAGCTTCAATTAGAATTAAAGTGATTTAATTCTAGGTATTGCAACAATAAATTTAGCATTAGAAACTATCGTATAGCTAATATATATGTAAAAAGTGGTGGATTTTAAATGTAACGCTTGGCCTCCCACCATATTGTTCTGAGTTAAATGCAATTGAACACCTTTTGGGAAACTTACGCCAAACTGTAATTTATAATACTGTAATTTGAAGTTTTTTCTCAGTTAATTCAACAAGTCGCATTTAGATACATTAAATTTGAACAACAGTAAACTAAAAAGCTTTGCTATTTTATACAGTAGGTTACCCAATAAGATATTAGCAGTTAGTTATTAAAATTTATATAGAAGCAAAAATAATAAGAAAATTAAGTTTTAAGTTGATTTTAATTAATTATCTTAACAAAATGTGAAAACATATTTACAAGGTATAAAGATAGGTATATAATCGTATCATTAGATTAAGCAAGGGCGCTTAAAGAAATATTTTCTTTAAGCGTTCTTTTTTCCTTTTAATTACATTTTTAAAATGAATTTTAATTAAAACATTATTTTAATAGTACTTATTTGATTATGTACAGAAGGCAATGGAGTCAAATGTAACTTTGACTCCATTGCCTTTTTTTAGTTTATGGAGGTGAAAATATATTTTAAGGAATCAAATATTAAGTATAGGTGTTGATATTGGTACATAAACAACTGAAGTCATAATAAGTAAATTAAAAATATTTTAAGTTCCTCCTTAATAAAAGAAACAATTATTAAAAAATAAATACTAGGAGTGGTGGAAATGAATAATGAATTAAAAAAGACACTTAAACCAATACAACTTTGGAGTATAATAGTTGGAATGGTGATATCGGGAATGTATTGTGGGTGGAATAATGCTTTAGATTTTACAAGTCCAGTTGGATTTATTATAGCAATTTTAATTGTTACAGTTTTTTATACTACATTTATGTTTAGTTATGCAGAATTATCAACTGCAATTCCTCATGCAGGAGGGGCTTCAGAATATGCTTCAAGAGCCCTTGGTAAATTTGGTGGCTTTTTTGCTGGATTCTCATGTTTAGTAGAATTTTTATTTGCAACACCAGCCATAGCAATATCAATAGGTGCATATATAAATTTTTTAGTACCAGCTGTTCCATCTGTTGTAGCAGCATTAGTTGCATATGCTATATTTGTTCTTATAAATTGTTTTGGTATTGAAGCAGCAGCTAAGGTTGAACTTATTGTTACTATAATTGCAATAGGTGGATTACTTTTATTTATGGGAGTAGGTGCCCCACATATTGAAATGAATAATATTTTTGGAGGAGATATTTTTAAAGGCGGATTCAATGGAGTTTTTGGTGCAATACCTTTTGCAATTTGGTTTTATTTAGCTGTGGAAGGTGGAGCAATGTCTGCTGAAGAATGTGAAAATCCTAAAAGGGATGTTCCAAAGGGATTTATTTTAGGAATAGTTACTCTTGTTTTATTAGCTCTTGGAACATTTTTTGTGGTGGTTGGTATTTCAGATCTTAGTACATTAAGTACATCAGGTTCACCATTACCAGATGCCCTTAAAAGAGTTTATGGGGATGGCTTAATTTCAAATGGAATGAGTTTTATTGGATTATTTGGTTTAGTTGCAAGTTTACATGGAATAATTATAGGATATTCTAGACAAGCTTTTGCAATGTCTAGAGCTGGATACTTACCTAAGTTTTTATCAAATACAAATTCTAAAGGAGCACCTGCATATTCTATAGTAATAATGAGTTTAATTGGAATGGTATTCGTATTAACGGGACAAACTGCTGTAATCATTGTTATATCATGTTTTGGAGCTGTTGCCCTATACATTATAAGTATGATTTCTTTATTTATCTTAAGAAGCAAAGAGCCAAATCTTAATAGACCATTTAAAGTTGCATATCCAGTTGTACCTGCTGTAGCACTTTTAATAGCATTTATATTTTTAATATCACTAATTGTTTCAAATTTTTCAACTGTACTTTGGGTAGTAGGGGCTTATGTAGCGGCCATAATTTATTACTTTGTGTATTCTAAAATTCAAGGAACAGACAGTCAGGAGATTACTGAAGGACTTAAGGGGGAAACAGTTTAAAGATGTAAAATTCACAGTTCACAATGCTAAATTAGGATTTAATACATTGTGAATTGTAAATTGCAAATTATGAATTAAAGAAGTGGTGTAGCCACTTTTTCTATAAGGAGTGACGTATATGATTTTAAGGACAACACTTTTTGGAAATGTATATAATTTCAAAGATGTAAAGGAAGTTCTTGCAAAAGCAAATGAAGAAAAATCAGGTGATAGACTTGCAGGGATTATTGCAAATTCAACAGAAGAAAGAGTGGCTGCAAAGGTAGTACTTGCTGAACTTACTATTGGAGATTTAAGAAATAATCCAGTTGTAGACTATGATAAAGATGAAATTACCAGGGTAATTCAAGATGGGGTTAATGAGGAAATTTATAATAGAATTAAAGAGATGACTATAGGTGAGTTTAGGGAATTTCTATTATCATCTAATGGAGAAGAAATAAAAGAAATACGAGATGGGCTGACTTCAGAAGTTATTGCTGGTGTAACCAAGCTTATGAGTAATCTAGATCTTATATGTACATCTAGAAAACTCGGTAATATAGCAACCTGTAATACTACAATTGGAATGCCAGGAACACTTTCAGCAAGGCTTCAGCCTAATCATCCAACAGATAATATTGAAGGGATAATGGCATCTGTAATGGAAGGAATTAGCTATGGTGTTGGAGATGCTGTAATTGGCTTAAATCCAGCTTTAGACACTATTGATAGTGTTTCTAACATATTAAAAGCTTTTAAAAACTTTATGGATAGATATAAAATACCAACTCAAAATTGTGTTTTAGCACATGTTACAACTCAAATGGAAGCACTGAAAAAAGGGGCTCCAATGGACTTAATGTTTCAAAGTATAGCAGGTTCTGAAATATCAAATAGGAGTTTTGGAATTGATGTAAAATTAATGGATGAAGCATATGCAATGATGAGAGAATTGAAATCTTCTAAAGGTAATAATTTTATGTATTTTGAAACTGGACAAGGCTCTGAATTATCTTCAGATGGTCATAATGGAGCAGATCAGCTTACCATGGAAGCAAGATGTTATGGATTTGCAAAAAGATATAATCCATTTTTAGTTAATACAGTTGTAGGTTTTATAGGTCCAGAATATTTATATGATGGGGCACAAGTCATAAGAGCTGGCTTAGAAGATCATTTTATGGGAAAATTAACTGGACTTTCTATGGGTGTTGATGTCTGCTATACAAATCATATGAAAGCAGATCAAAATGATTTAGAAAATTTAGCAGTACTTCTTGCACAAGCTAATTGCAATTATTTCATGGGAGTTCCAGGTGGAGATGATGTAATGTTAATGTATCAATCTTCAAGTTATCATGATATTGCAGCATTAAGGGAAGTAACAAATAAAAGACCAATTAAAGAATTTGAAACTAGACTTGAGGAACTTGGAATAATGAAAAATGGAGTGTTGGCAAGTAAAGCTGGAGATCCGTCAATATTTCTAGGTATGGGAGTGTAAAATATGGAGAAGGATATTTTAGAAGATATATCTGCTATTGATTTAAATACTAAAGTCTCAGTAGATAATCCAATTGACTATAAAGGGTTAATGATTTTAAAACAATCAACACCAGCAAGAATTTGCGTAGGAAGAGCAGGTTCAAGATATAAAACAGGTGATTATTTAAGACTTAGAGCAGATCATGCAGTTGCTATGGATGCAGTTTGGTCACATGTAGATGAAAAGGTAGTTGAGAATTTAGGGTTTTATAAAGTTAAAACATTGGTAAAAGATAAGGAAGAGTATATAACAAGACCAGACCTTGGAAGATGCTTTTCTGAAGAAACATTAACTGACATAAAGGAAAAATGTATAAATGATGTAGATGTACAGATTATAGCTGGAGATGGCTTAAGTTCACCAGCCATAACAGCAAATTTAAAAGAAATTTATCCTATAATAATTGATGGATGTGAAGCTAAGGGACTTAAAATTGGAACGTCAATCTTTGTTAAGTATGCAAGAGTTGCTACTATGGATAAAATAAGTGAAGCATTAAATGCAAAGGTTACATTAATTTTAATAGGGGAAAGACCAGGACTTGCTACAGGTGAAAGTATGAGCTGTTATATGGCTTATGAAGCAAGCAGTAAAAAGCCAGAATCTCAAAGAACAGTTATTTCTAATATACACAAAAATGGTATGCCCCCAGTAGAAGCAGGGGCTCAGATTGTACAATTAATAGAAATTTTGCTTAAAGAAAAGAAAAGTGGAATAGACCTTAAGTTATAGGAAGTATTTCTTAAATATAAAAAAATATCACTGGAAATCAAAATTTCCAGTGATATTAACTTGATAAAAATATTAATTACACAAAACTATCTAAACTATCAAAAGAGTTGTTTTTTTATGATGTTTTCTGAAGCTTTATCTTTTTATTATAATAGTTATATAAGTTATATCCTTAACTATTGATTAGTGCATTATAAAACTCTATCCTTCTAGCCTTTGGTGGGTTCTTAAATCTCTTTATTCCATTAATTAGTAAAAAGAATGTTATAATACCAAAAATAATTAAAATCTTCTCAATTCCAATCCAATTAAACACTTTAATTATTGCTAATAATATTACAGGAATTCTAGCACTTCCTCTTGTTGCTAAAGCAAATTCTGATATAAACATAGCACCATAAATACAAGCTAATAATAAAATAATGTTTCCTAATAATGATAATGGTGACTGTAGCGCTTCTTTTTGTGTTAAATTGTATTCTGTCTTTTGATATGAAATATTATTAAGCATATCTTTATCAAAGTAATTAAAAAATCTATCACATTCTTCTTCGTTATCAAATGTAATTTCACATTTCTTAACCTTATTATTTTTCTTAAAGCATAATTTAATTTCATTTTTACCTATCTCATTAATTATTGAAACAATTTCATCTAGGTTGATAGATTTCCCTTTATTACCATTAGCGCTATTATAATATTCTAATGTGTTATCTAAAAGAACAAGCTTCCCTTTTGAGTTTAATCTGAAAATAGTATTCTCCATATTGTTTATTACTCCCTTTTAATCCATAATAAGTATACTTTATTTGCGATATTCTCACAATAATAATGTAAAAAATAGAAAAACAAAAATTTACATAAGTGTTATAATTATTAATAATATTATAATTATTTAAAAGAAAGGAATATAATATAAAATATGATTATAATGGATACAAATGCTTTGACAAAGCAATATGGTACACAAGTGGTTGTAAATAAATTAAATATGAATGTAAAAAAAGGAGAAATATATGCATTACTTGGACGTAATGGAGCTGGTAAAACCACAACTTTGCGTATGATAATGGGATTATTAAAGCCTACAAGTGGAGAGGTTAGAATATTTGGTGAAAAATTAAATACAAATAACTCCAAAGTTTTTCAACGTATTGGTGCGTTAATTGAAGCTCCGTCCTTCTACGAAAATTTAACAGCCCAGGAGAATTTAGAATTAATTGCTTCATTACGAGGTATTCATAATGAGAATGCAATTAATAGTGCATTAATACTTGTTGGTCTAGAAAGTGAAAACAAAAAGAAGGTGGGAAAATTTTCATTAGGTATGAAGCAACGTTTAGGTATTGCACTTGCATTAATGCATGAACCAGAGTTAATTATTTTAGATGAACCAACAAATGCTCTTGATCCTATTGGAATTCAACAAATAAGAGTATTAATTCGTGATTTATGTAATCAAAAAAACACTACTTTTCTAATTTCTAGTCATATATTAAGTGAAGTGGAACAACTTGCAGATAGAATAGGTATTATTGAAAAAGGAAATCTGCTTGAAGAAACTTATATGGATGATATTGGTAAATATAATCGTCACTATGTAAAGATGGCGGTTTCTAATGCAATGCAAACTATTCCCATTTTAGAAAGCAAATTGGGCATTTTTGATTTTGAGATAGAAGATGATAATACACTTAAAATTTATGAGATAGAACGTGATATGGCAGAAGTTAATAGAGTTCTAAATAATGCTTCCATTGGTGTAAGTGAAATTAGCATGAATAAAGGCAATCTAGAAGAATACTTTATAAGGGTAACAGGAGGGCATACTATTGGGTAGATTAATTTGTGCGGAATTCAGAAAGTTAAAGGGTTCAAACATATTATGGATTTGTTTAGTTAGTTGCACTATTTTACCCTTAATATCTATTATTGTAAATTCTAAAATTAATGCACAAAGCTTTTGGATAGGGTATTCAACCCAAAATTTATTGCTTTCAGTTTTATTATTATGGCCTTGTATATTTGGATTAATAGGAACATTTATATTTGTAAGAGAACGTATTGAAAATACTTATAAAAATCTATTGATTATTCCAATTGGACGAATACAACTTGCAATAGCAAAATTAATAACATTATTTTTGCTGATTATGATAATGACAATTTTTTCGTATTTATTAAATATAATTGCTTTAACTATAGGCATAACTTTTAACGTAACAACTTTTTTAGAAGGTTTAGAAAACTACTTAATGGCTGGAGTATTAATGTTTATTTCAATATTACCCATTATTCTAATAGTTATAATTAGCAAAAAGAGTTATGTTGTTTCTATATATGTCATAATAGTATATGCAATTACATCCATTGTAGCTATATGGTCGTCTACATTATCGGCTATAGTGCCTATTGTTATTATTTTAAGGATATGCAATATCAAAGTATTGAGTATTGAGTACGCTTTTTCTATTACATATTCTTATATCAGTTTGATTGTAATTGGAATGGTTTCTTTGATAGGAATTTTATTATATTCCAAAGTACAGGACGCATGAAATAAAGGAATACAAGAGATAAGCATGACTGGATTATTTTGATATAATAGAGTTAAATGGTAATATATTTCAAGTTATATAATAAAGAAGGAAAATAAAATGAAAGATATAAAAAGAATAATTATTATTGATGATGATAAGGAACTTTGTAATTTGCTTAAGAAGTGTCTTGAAAATGATAACTATGTTATATCAATGGCGCATAGTGGAATTAAAGGACTTGAAATGGTGAGAAAAGGAGATTATCATTTAGTCATATTAGATGTTATGCTACCACAGCTTAGTGGGTTAACAGTATTGACAGAAATACGTCAAAGCATGAATATGCCTGTATTAATGCTTTCTGCAAAAGATCAAGAATTGGATAAAGTATTAGGATTAAAGTCTGGAGCTGATGATTATTTAACAAAACCATTTGGTCTTTCAGAATTAAGTGCACGTGTAGACTCTTTAATTCGCAGATTTACTACACTTGGAGGACAAGAAACAACAATTAATGAACTTAGTTACGGGAATATACATATTGATTTAATAAAACGTATTGTAATTAAGAATGGCAATGAAGTCATATTAACGGCTAAAGAATTTGAACTGATAAGTTTTTTGGCAAGTCATCCCGAACATGTATTTTCAAAAAAACAAATTTATCAGCAGGTATGGCAAGATGATTATATATATAATGATAATAATATTATGGCACTAATAAGGAGAACACGCAAAAAAATTGAGGACGACCCTGAAAATCCAGTTTTAATTCAGACAGCATGGGGAGTTGGATATAGATTTCATTGGGAGGGCAATTAATGAAATTTGATATTATCTTATATGTTATAATATTAATTTTGAGTACTGCATTTATTATTATTGTAAATAAATATATGAGAATACATAAACACATTAATGAAATCACAGATGTTTTGAAAGAAGTACTCAAAGGTAATAATAACCTTCATTTGTTTAGTTATAATGGAGATAAAACTGCCCAATTGTCGCTGTTGATAAATCAATTAATGGATTCTTATCAAAAGGAACGTATTACAGTGAATAGGGAGCAAATGGCACGTAAACAGTTACTTGCTAATATTTCACACGATGTACGGACTCCGTTGGCATCAGTAATTGGTTATCTTGAGGCTGTGATACTTGGAGTAGTTCATAATACTGAAAAAGATGTTTATTTAGATATAGCTTTAAAAAAATCATATGATTTAAAACAAAGAGTAGATCTATTATTTGAGTTGGTTCGCCTTGATGCTAATGAAATACATTTTAATAGAGAGAAGTCAGATATATGTGAACTTGTTCGTAGCGTAATAATTGATTTTATTCCTATTGTAGAAAAGAATGATATTATTTTACAAGTAAAAATTCCAGATAAGGAGTATTTCGCAGATGTAGACGTATCAGCATTTACTCGAGTAGTACAAAATTTGATTCGTAATGCCCTTACTCATGGAAAATCAGGATTTTATTTAGGTGTGAAAGTTTACTTGCAGGGAAAAAATGTCTGTATAGACGTTATAGATCATGGAGATGGAATTAGTAAGAAAGATATTACATTTATTTTTGATAGATTGTATCAAGGGGATACATCACGTACACAAAATGGGGGACTTGGATTAGCAATTGCTTATGAGATTGTTAAAAAGATGGGGGGGACCATTAGTGTGGACAGTAAGGAATCAAAATATACAGTATTTACTGTACAATTGCCATTGCTAGAATAAGATATATGTGTGGCATTTATATTTAATAATTATAGTTTTAAAGAAGATGTTTAAAAAGAGTCTGTATCAAATTGAGTTTTTATAACTCAATTTGATACAGATTTTTTCATTTATAAGAGACAGATATAGAAAAGGACCATGCACTAATTTATTTATAGCGATAGCACCTTTTTAAACCTTTTTTTATGTCAGAAAAATATCAGAATTATATCAGTAGCATATCAGATTTGTAGAATACAATAAACTTATTGATAAGAAAAGGAGTGATATAAAAAATGATAGGAGAAGAGAATAATAAGTTGATGGACAATTTACTTTTTTATGAAAAAAAGAAGGTGGATAATCAATGAACATTTTTCTTAGATTTATTATCAAATCAGCATTAGAGAAGAAGGGAAAATTTATTTTACTTTTATTTGCAATTTTAATAAGTACTTCATTATTTATAGTCAGCATAGGTGTTACCGATGTTATGATAAATAATTATACAGAATCATATACTCAAGTTATGGAAAACAGGGAGATTGCGATAGTTAGTAATACAGATGATTCATTATTTAGTGTAGATTCTTTAAATTTAAAAGGAGTAAAAGATGTTATTCCACAACTAGAGTTTAAAGGATGGTATAAAAAGGATTTGGATAATAGTACTGTAACAATATTGGGAAGAAAAAAGGGGGATATTCAGTTTAATAATGCAGGTGAAGAAAATGCATTAGTGAATTTTACAGGTGCAAAATGTATAATATCAAAGCGTGTAAGTACTGAACTTAACATTAAGGAAAATGACATAATTAACATAGTTATAAATAACGAAAAAATACCCTTTACAGTACAGGGCATATACTTAAACGAGGGGATTTTTTTTGGAGATACTGATGAAGCTTTTAATGTAATAGTACCATATGAATATTTAAGTAGTAAGTTTAATAGTAATGCAAAATACAATAAGATTATTGCGGGTAAAACGGCTAGTACAGTGGAACAATCAATAAATGAATTTAATGATGTCAATACACAGGTAAAAGCAGAGACAAGTTTTGCGAATCATGAAGGAATGCTTAATGCAATTAAGGAAGGAAGAACAATATGTTTTGCTTTGCTTACCATTGTTATATTGCTTAGTGCAGTTATAATTTCTAGTTCTTTCAAGCTGATTATAGTTGAAAGAATGCCTGTTATAGGAACGTTTTTTAGCCAGGGGGCTACAAAGAAAAATATTATCTTTGTTTTATTAACTGAAAGCTCTTTGTTTGGAATATTGGGTGGTGTTTTAGCGTTTCTAATAGGGGTAGGAGCTATTTATGCAGCTTCATACTTTTTATCGCAACATAAAGATTATGGGGTAGTTGCTAATCCACAAATTCCCACATACTATTTTGCATTAACTGTAATATTTGGAGTTTTATTATCTGTACTATCATCAATCTTACCAATTCTACAAATAAGAAAATTAAGTGTAAAAGATGTAATATTAGGTGCTTCAAATACAAATACACGAATTGGCTCAAAGAAATTGCTAGCTGGTTTGATGGTTATTATATTGGGAATAATAGTGAGATTTATTAATATTGATGGAATGATAAGTTTAAGTTCAATATTGCTGATTTTAGGTATAGCATTTGCATTTCCTAAATTAATTGATGTTGTTGTCAGACTTATATATCAGTATTTAAAGGATAAAACACCAATAGTTTCACTTGCATTAAATAATATCAGAACATCTAAAGAATTATTAAATAATATAACATTAATGTTAATAGCATCATTATCAGTAATTGCAATTAATTCTGTTGGTGATGGTGTTAAAGCAGCAATTACTGATGGATTTAATAGAAATAACTTTCAAATTCAAATTACTATTCCTTCAAATACAGTAAATATTGCAGATACAATAATAAGTCAAGATCTAAATAGTAGTGAAATTGTTCAAAGTTCATTGCAGAAACTAAAAGTTTTTACTGGACAGCAGGATGGAGTTGCTTTTCAAATTGCAGGAGTGGATTCAAAAAAGTATTTAAGTTATGATGGCTATGTTGATTGGGATGCTAGTGAGAATAAGCGGATTTACAATGAGTTTAAAGACTCTAAAGAACCTAAAATCATTATTTCAAAGAGCCTGGCGAAAGCGATTAAAGTACAAGAGGGAGAAAAATTAAAATTAAATATTAATAATATAGAAAAGGATATAGAAATAGCTGGAACGGTAGATATGAAAATGTTATATGGCGGTTATGTAGTGCTTATTGATAATGAAGTTTTAGAAAAAGAATTTAATTATATTGGAACTAACAATATAGTTTTGCAGACTATTGGAGATGAAGACACAGTTAGGAATCAGTTAAGGAATTTACTTCAAGATTATAATGTAAAAGTGATAACTTTTAAAGAACTTGAAAGAGCCAATTTGGCAGAAAATGAAAAAACTATTGCTGGTTTTGGAGTATTCTCACTAATAGCAGTTATTGTAGCCTCTGTTGGAGTTTTAAATAATACAAGAATAAGTTATTTAAATTCAAAGAAAAATATAGCCCTATTGCATGCAATAGGATTGAATAGAGTACAGAAAAATAAATTATTAATATATCAATCAATTTTTGTTATGTTTTGGGTAACAATTTTGTTAATTCCATGTTCTTGGGCAATGGTTACTATGACTAAAGATTTATTAGGTTTATTAGGATTGTTATATGACATTAAGCTTAACATTATATATATACCAATAATTTCAGTAGTATTATTTATATTAATAATACTTGCAACAATCCCAGTGATATTAAATGGCAAAAAGTTTTCTATAATAAATGAAATGAAATATGAATAGGAGAGAAAGTTTATGAAAAGTGTAGAAGTAAAAAATCTAATTAAATCATTTTATATTGGAAAAGAAGAAGTTAAAGTACTTAAAGATTTGAATTTTTCAGTAGAAAAAGGTGATTTTATATCAATTATGGGACCATCAGGTTGTGGAAAATCTACATTGCTATATTTATTAGGGGGATTAGATGATCAAACATCCGGATCAATTATCATAAATGGTAAAGATATCAGCAAATTAAAAGAGCATGAGAAGGCGCAAATGAAAAGAAAAGATGTAGGTTTTGTATTTCAATTCCATAATCTGGTTCCTAATTTATCTGTAGAGGACAACATATTTTTACCAATACTACTGGACGGTAGAAAAGTGAAAAATTACAAGAAAGAGTTGAAAACAATACTAGATTTGATTGAACTGTCAAATAAAAGAAAATCTACTCCTAGAGAATTATCAGGGGGTCAGCAACAAAGAGTGGCAATAGCTAGAGCACTGTTATTTCAGCCAGAAATTATATTAGCAGATGAGCCTATAGGAAATTTAGACTCAAAAAATGGAATTAAAATAATGGAGTTATTTAGAAATATAAATAAGGAATATGGAAAAACGATAATTCAAGTAACTCACTCAGAAGCATCAGCCCAGTATGGGGATTTAATCATTAATTTAAAAGATGGTGTTATTATGTCTGAGAGCAGAGTTAGGCAAATATAAAAATAGTACTAGCTTTAGTGTTATTAAATTATATAAGGATTATTAATGGGAGGGACGGAAAACAATATATTTTAAGAAGTCCAAAAACTCTAGATGCTGAAAAAATGATAAATTACTTAAAGACTATTGCAAAAGAGACAGAATATGGGTTTAGTTATCCAGAAGAACTGGATTTTAGTACAAAATATGTTATAAATAATTGGTCATAGTAAATTATGACCAATTATTCATGGAGGTATTCGTATGAATTTTAAATTATCATTATTAGCAGTAAAAGATGTTAATTACAAAAAAGTACAAGGAGTATTTATTACACATTTACCACAAACTTCGCTACCCTCACTGTTTGGACAATCACCAGAATCATCAGTATAAGAACTCCCAAACTCTGTATATAATTTTGCGTTTTTCTTTAATACAACATAGCATTTGTGCCTGTCATAACCATTTAAAGTTAATGCGCCAGACGGACAATGCTTTACACATACACCACAACTGCCATTCTTTTTAAATAAACAAAGTTCATCCTCTAGAGGTAAATCAGCATCTACATCTAAATTCGTCACAATAGTATTAAATCTTCCGCAACATCCACTTTTAGTAATAAGCATGTTATTTATTCCAAAGGTACCAAGACCAGCAGCTTTGGCGAAATGTCTATGAGACCAATTGCTTTTTAGTAGATTTTGATCAAAGGTAGAAGCTTCTTTAGAAACATCAGCATGATAACCAAAGTCTCTTAGTTCAGATATTAAGTATTCATTTAGCTTAATAAACATTGCATTGGTTTCTTCATAAGCTAATGCCCATTCTGGAGAGGCTAGATCACCCACTGCCATATTTGTTTTAGCTATTTCTTTAGTAAAAGGAACAAAATAGCAGATTACTATAGAGGCATCTGAGATTACATCAGTTGGGAATTTATGAGTTGGGGTAATAAACTCTTTGAAGCTTAAAATATAAGGATGATTGGCATCAGCAAAGCCAACTAAAGGCTTGCCCCATTTTGTTGATATAGTATCTTGATGTTCATAATATCGTACAAAGTTTTCTATCATTTGGGTGATTTTTTCTTTCATAATATGAATCATGTCCTTTCGTTTTTATAATTGGCATGAATGAATAATTAATATATTTTAAGGATTATATTAATTGAACTAGTAATGTTAGTATGATTTTATTAACTATATTATACTTATTAAGGGTAATATTAATAAAATAATTATATCATAAATTGAATTTCATGATAAAAGTATGGTTATATTAAGGTTAAATAAAAATACTGCTAAAACTAGCAGTATCCTTATTTAACTATTATTTTTTATTTATTACAAGAAACAGATATATTATTTTCGTTTGCATAGTCTTTTGACCAGGAACAGAGATCATTTAATATTTTTTCAAGGCTATGTCCACGTTCAGAAAGAGAATATTCAACTTTGGGTGGAACTTGAGGATAAACCTTTCTATTTACTAACCCTTTTTCTTCTAATTCTCGTAGTTGTGTAGTAAGCATTTTTTGAGTAATTGCAGGTATTAGTTTATCCAATTGATTAAATCTTTTAGAACCATCAAGAAGGTGCCAAAGAATAATCAACTTCCATTTTCCACCGATTAAATCCATTGTAAGTTCAAGGGCACAATTATAGTTATTTTGTATGTTTGCCATGTGATCCTCCTATTAATTATACTATCAAAAAAGATAGTACAAGATAAAAAAGTAAGTACTTGTATAAAAAAAGTATATATATTATTATATCATCATACCTTATGAAACGACCATGAAGTTATTGAAAAATTTAATTAAACATTAAAATTATAGTACAAAGTTACATTATGAAAGAGATTATGTTATGTGTTATGAAAAAATAGCTTAATTTTAGGAGGAAAATTTATGAAAGAAATTAAACATGAAAATTTTCAAGAGAATGCTTTTGAAATGATAGGTAAAGACTGGCTTTTAATAACGGCAGAAAAAGATGGAAAGGTGAATACAATGACAGCTTCATGGGGCGGAGTTGGTGTCTTATGGAATAAAAAAGTAGCTTACATTTTTATAAGACCTCAAAGATATACAAAAGAATTTGTTGATTTTTCAGATAGACTTTCTGTTTGTGTACTGCCTAATAGTTATAGAAAAGAACTTTCATATCTAGGGAATGTTTCAGGAAAAGATGAGGATAAGATTTCAAATGCAAATTTAAAAGTACAAAAGTATGAAGATGTTCCATATTTTGATGAAGCTAGATTAACATTAATTTGTAGAAAGCTTTATGCACAAGATTTAAAAGAAGAATACTTCATAGAAAAGGATATTATAGATAAGTGGTATCCACAAAAATCAAATGGTAGAAATATAATTTGATTTTTGTGGTTTATTTTATGTTTTAAGATTTGCATTTATATTTCTAATAATTATATATATTTACGATATAATGGTATAATATAACTAATGAGGTAAGTGTTTAATAAAAATAGAGAACCTATGATTGAGAAGAATTAATCAACTATCATATTATATAACATTTAATTTATTAATTAATCCTAAGTATAACTTTAGAATACAGGATTAAATTTTTGCATAACCTAATATAATAAATATGTAATAAAGAAATAATCTCATTGATTAAATATATTTAAAGAAGATACTTATGAAAGGAAGGAAATAGATTTGTATGAGCAGGCGTAGACAGTTAAAAATGAAAGAAGTTGGTTTGGAGCACCTTGAACAATATAATCAACTGTTAAGATATGTTTTTCAAGTTACAAATCAGGAGCTTCAAGAGATTGGATGGGAAGAAAAGGAGATGATTAGGGCCAAGTCTCCAACATTAGAACGTGCAGATGTATGGGGATGGTTTGATGGTGATAAACTAATATCTCAAGTGGCAGTTTATCCTATGAAAGTTCGTATATTTAATAAAACATATGATATGGGTGGTCTTACAGGTGTTGGAACTTATCCAGAATATGCAAATCAAGGTCTTATGCACAAGTTGCTTTATCAAGCATTAAAAAACATGAAAGAAGCAAAGCAGAGCATATCGTATTTATATCCATATTCTATTCCATATTATAGAAGAAAAGGATGGGAAATAATTTCAGATAAAATAACATTTGAAATTAATGATTATCAACTTCCAAAAAACAAGCAGGTTTCAGGAGATGTAGAAAGAGTCGCTGTAGAAAGTGATAAGGTAAAAAAAGCTTATGAAAGATTTGCTATTAAAACTCATGGTGCATTAGTGCGTGATGACCTTGCATGGAATGAATACCTTCTTTGGGATTCTGATGATTTGATGGCTGCTGTATATTATAATGAGGATTATGAACCAGATGGATATGTTCTTTATTGGATTAAGGATGAAGTTTTTCATATTAAAGATATGATTTTTGTTAATGAGGAAGCACGTAGTGGATTATGGAACTTTATAAGTGCACATTTTTCAATGATTACAAAAGTTATTGGTAATACATATACAGATGAACCTTTAGCTTTTTTACTTGAAGATGCAGATATAAAAGAGACAATTTCTCCATACTTTATGGCTAGAATTGTTGATTTAGAGCAGTTTATTGCAGAATTTCCATTTAAACCTGATACAATAGACAGAGAGTGGTCTTTTATAATGGATGATCCTATTCTTTCATGCAATCAAGGAACTTTCACATTGAATATTACAAAGGATGGAAAGGGTAAGGTTGTTCGTTCAACTAATAAAACTACTGACAGAATAAATATTCAGACCATGACTACTATGCTTCTAGGATATAAGCGTCCAGATTATCTTCATAAGATAGGACGTCTTACATGTAGTCCAGAAACTCTGGATATGTTAGAAGATGCAATTGAGCAGCAGACTTCCTATTTTTCAGATTATTTTTAAAAAGTATTCATTAAAAATATTAAAATATTAACTTTAAAATGAGTGTGGTTAGATGGACTACACTCATTTTGGTTATTACGGACAACAGTATATGTACTTGTGAATCTTCACAAAAAATGTTACGAAATACCCTTGAAACAGTGTGTTCACTAAAGGGGGTAAACCTATTGTAAGGTGATTTTTATGAGTGTATTATAAGCACATAGAGAAAAACAAATCACTGATTTTTAGGAGGAATGAAAAATGGCAAAGAAAAAATATTCAATAACTATAGCAGGTGGCGGAAGCACCTTTACACCAGGAATTGTACTAATGTTGTTAGATCACATGGATAGATTCCCAATTCGTTCTATAAAATTTTATGATAATGATGCACAAAGACAGGAAACAGTTGCAAAAGCATGTGAAATTTATTTAAAAGAAAATGCACCAGAAATTGAATTTGCTTATACAACTGATCCAGAAACAGCATTTACTGATATAGATTTTGTACTAGCTCATATCCGTGTAGGAAAATATGCAATGCGTGAAAAAGATGAAAAGATTCCATTAAAATATGGAGTTCTTGGACAAGAAACTTGTGGGCCTGGAGGAATTGCTTATGGAATGCGTTCAATAGGTGGAGTAATTGAAATTCTTGATTACATGGAACAATATTCTCCAAATGCATGGATGTTAAATTATTCAAATCCAGCTGCAATTGTGGCAGAAGCAACTAGAAGATTAAGACCAAATTCTAAGATTCTAAATATATGTGACATGCCTATAGATTTAGAAGAAAAAATGGCTAACATGTGTGGACTTAAATCTAGAAAAGAAATGAATGTATCATATTATGGATTAAATCACTTTGGATGGTGGTCAAAGATCTATGATAAGGATGGTAACGATTTAATGCCTCAAATTAAAAAGCATATGGCTGAAAATGGATTTGCAGATGCATTATCAAATACAAATCAACATGTAGAAGAAAGTTGGATTCATACATTCCAAAAAGCAAGAGATGTTTATGCAGTAGATCCAACAACAATTCCTAACACATACTTAAAATACTATCTATTCCCAGATTATGTTGTGGAAACTTCTGATCCAGAGCATACTAGAGCTAATGAGGTTATGGAAGGAAGAGAAAAACATGTATTTGGAGCTTGTAAAAAGATAATTGAAAGTGGTACAAGCAAAGAAGGTGGATTTGAAGCTGATGTTCATGCAACTTACATTGTTGATTTAGCATGTGCTATAGCAGAAAATACAAATGAAAGATTCCTTCTTATAGTTCCAAATGAAGGTGCTGTTGAAAACTTTGATAGAACAGCTATGGTTGAAATTCCATGTATAGTAGGAAGTAATGGATATGAAAGAATATGTCAAGGTTCTATTCCACAATTCCAAAAAGGATTAATGGAACAACAAGTAAGTGTTGAAAAGTTAACCGTAGAAGCATGGATAGAGGGAAGTTATCAAAAATTATGGCAGGCTCTTACACTTTCAAGAACAGTTCCAAGTGCAAGAATAGCAAAATTAATCTTAGATGATTTAATTGAAGCAAATAAAGAATACTGGCCAGAATTATCTTAAAAATTATCATCAAATAAATGGAAGATAAAATAAATGTTAAGCCCCCTTTTAAAGGGGGGAAACATTATAATAGGAATTTTGATAGATTTGTAATTATTTTTTAAATAAAGAGAAAAGGGTGAGAAAGTATATGTTTGGATTTGGAAAAAAGAAAGAAATAAAAGCAAAGGAATTTAATGCTGTAATATCAGGCAAAAGTATAGATTTATCTGAAGTAAAAGATGACATGTTTTCAAGTAGAGCCTTAGGAAAAGGAATGGCAGTAATTCCAACATCTGATGAAATAGTATCTCCGTGTGATGGAAAGGTAGTAATGGTAGCAGAAACTAAACATGCTATAGCTATAGAAAATGATGAAGGAATTCAAGTATTAATACATATAGGACTTGATACTGTGAATCTAAATGGAAAGGGTTTTGAAGTATTTTGCAAGGCTGGAGATGAAGTGAAAAATGGAAAGGTTATTGCAAAAGTAGATAGGGATTTTCTTAGGAAGGAAAATATATCTGATGTTACAATGATGGTGGTTGTTGAGCCAAATGGACGTAATATTATAGAGTGTAACAATAAGCAAGATGTACAAGCAGGAAGCAGTGTATTGATTAAATATGAATAATTTTAAAAAGTAAATACATTTTAATAGAGGAGGGAGAGCAAGCTTAATATTCTACCTCTTTTTAGTATATAGAAAATGAAAATTATATCTTGCTTAGAAATATTCAATATGCTGATAATGAGCATTAATACTTATTTTCTTAAATAGTTAAATTATATACAATACTGTGAACTTGTAATATAATGAAAAAAAGATTAATAATAGAAAAGTTATTATGTATAGAATAAAATTTATGAGTTTATAAAAATGGTGAGATTAGATGAATTAGTAAATCAATATTATAATCAGCTTAATGAAAACGATATTTATATTTGGAATTATATATCAAGCCATAAAAAAGAATGTGAAAAGCTTGCAATTGATCAGCTAGCATATAAGTGCAATGTATCAAGAACAACAATTTTAAGATTTGCGCAAAAACTTTCATTAAAGGGATATGGAGAATTGAAGGTATATTTAAAACTTGATAATCAGATGACAAAAGAAAACACAAATAATGTGAATTTTTTATGCAATTCATATAATGATCTAATGAAAAGTATGAGCGAAAGAGATTGTACAGAAATATTTGAAGCATTTGATAATGCAAAGAATCTTTATGTATTTGGATCTGGAATGGTGCAGTCATCAATAAAAAAGGAAATAAAGAGGATTTTTTTATTAGGAAAGAAGATATTTTATGATATAAGTGGATATGATGAAGCAAAAGCTATAGTTAAAATGACAACTCAGGATGATTTGTGTATAGTAATTTCAGTTTCAGGAGAGAATGCATTTACAATAGATTTTACTAAGGAATTAAAAATAAGAAATGTAAAGACAATATCAATTACAAAATCAAAGGATAATTCTTTAGCGAGGCTTTGTGATCATAATCTTTATGTTTCAACACCTATAATTGATGGAGTGTCAGATAAATTTAAGTATGAATCTGTAACATCCTATTTTATGCTGATAGAAATTTTATTTTTAAAATATATGGAACATAAATCAGCAGTAAGTAAAAAGGAAGATTAATATTATGAAAATTGAGAATTTAATAGAAGAAAACTATGAAAAATTAAATGATAATGATATTTATATTTGGAATTATATATTACATCATAAAAAAGAATGCAGGACTATGTCAATTCAAGAGCTAGCTTCAAAGTGCAACGTTTCTCATACGACAATTTTACGTTTTACACATAAACTTGGTCTTGAAGGTTATAGCGAATTAAAGATTCATTTAAAATGGGAAGAAAAGGGCGAAAATCAATTTGATCCTAAAGAAATTGATAACACATGTAAAGATATAATAATGACTATGGAAGAATTAAAAAATCGGGATTTTAACGAAATGTTTAGAACTATAGATAATGCAGATAAAATATATATTTATGGTTCGGGTGCTGTACAAAAAGATGCAGCTAAAGAATTAAAAAGGAATATGATATTCAGTAATAAACTAGTATATGTGCTTGAAGGAAAAGAAGAAACTAATATTATTTTAGAGGCACTTACAAATAAGGATGTATTCTTTCTTCTTTCATTTTCAGGAAATAATTCATTTGTAAATAATTTTGCACTTAAATTAAAAGCAAAAGGTATAACTATAATATCTATAAACCTAGCAGGAAATAATGAATTATCTTCAATTAGTAATTTCAATATTCCATTTTATAGTCATTCAATTGTAATAAAAAGAAAAGATTTTAAGTATTGGACTACTTCTCAGTTTTTTGTTATATGTGAACTGTTAGTGCTGAAATATATTCAATATAGTATGAATTAAAAATTCAGTATGTGTACAAATTATTGATGATTTCTTCAGCTTATATTAAGCAGAAGAAAAAGAGGAAGGAGGATTTGTTGTGAAATTAAAGGAAAATTACAACCATACAATTTACGCATGCTATATTGGTTATATAACTCAGGCTATAGTAAATAATTTTGCACCTCTGTTATTTTTAACATTTCAGAGCACGTATAATATTTCAATAGATAAAATAGCATTTCTTGTAACAATTAATTTTGGAGTTCAGCTTATTGTTGATTTTCTAGCAGCTAAATTTGTGGATAGAATAGGATATCGTGTATGTGTAGTTGGTGCTCATATATTTTCTGTTGGAGGACTTGTTGGACTAGCTATCCTTCCACAGTTATTTTCTAATCCCTATATAGGGTTGTTAATATCAATATTTATTTATGCAATAGGTGGTGGACTTATTGAGGTCCTTATAAGTCCAATAGTAGAGGCTTGCCCGACTGAGAAGAAGGAAGCTGCTATGAGTTTATTACATTCATTTTATTGCTGGGGACATGCATTTGTAATTATAATTACAACGATATTTTTTACTTTTATAGGAATTAGTCACTGGCGTATATTATCTTGTTTATGGGCTTTAGTACCTTTGATAAATGCAATTTATTTTGCTAATGTTCCAATACAGACATTAACAGAGGAAAGTGAAGGAATGTCTATGGGAGAATTATTTAAAGAAAAGATATTCTGGATTTTACTGCTTTTAATGGTTTGTGCAGGAGCATCTGAACAGGCTATGAGTCAGTGGGCTTCGGCTTTTGCTGAAGCAGGATTAAATGTTACTAAGACAATAGGAGATTTAGCAGGACCATGTGCTTTTGCAATTCTTATGGGATGCTCAAGACTGTTTTACTCACAATTTAGTGAAAAAATAAAATTAAATTCTTTTATGATGGGAAGTGCGGTAATTTCAATTATAAGTTATTTAATGGCTTCATTATCTAACAATGCAATTTTTGCACTTATTGGATGTGGATTATGTGGTTTATCAGCAGGAATATTCTGGCCTGGAACTTTTAGTATTGCATCAAAATCTCTTAGAAAAGGTGGAACTGCAATGTTTGCACTTTTGGCACTAGCTGGAGATGTAGGATGTTCTATTGGACCAACAGTTGTAGGAACAGTGTCTGGAGCATTTCAAGATAATCTTAAAAAAGGATTTTTAAGTGCAATAATTTTTCCAATACTTTTAATTTGTGGATTAATTGCAGTTAAAAGAAAAATTATTAAAAAAAGAATATAATAGATTGTACTGATTGCATAATAGCTTATTAATAATTAGCTATTATGCAATCAGTTTATTTATATATGTTTATTTGAAATAGCAGATGATTTTCTATATGATGAAGGAGAAATTCCAAATTTTTCTTTAAAAAGTTTTCCATAATAGCTTGAATGATTGAAGCCACAGGAATAGCATATATCAGATACTGGTATATCTGTTTCTAAGAGAAGCTGTAGGGACTTTTCAAGACGAAAATCAGTAAGATAAGAAAATGGTTTTGTATTTATCATTTTTTTAAAACATCTGAAACATTCGCTTCGGCTTATATTAGCAGATTTTGCTATATCATCTATAGTTATATTCTTAAAATAGTTCTTATGTATAAATCTAAGCATATATTTTAAACGCTCTTGGGATAAGGAGTGAGAATTTATATGGCAGTTATTATGTAAATATAAATGAGATGTATTGAGTGCAATTAATTGCCATATAAGGGAGATTTGATTTTTTATAATAAATTCAAAACCATGCTCTTCATTAAATTTTAATGCATCAATATACAATAAATGTGAAAGAATCTGTTTCTGCCATGTATTAGACTTATGAAGCTTTAAATATGATAATTTTGAACATTCTACAATTGGTTTTACATATTTCTTATAGATAATGCTTTCGGTATCATTATAAATAAGCTTAGGAGATACAACTACTGAAAACATTAATGAGTCTTGATATCCATCGATGGACTTTGCCATATGAAGTGTGTTGGAATTTATAAAAATACCATCACCTTCACTTAGAATAAGAGTCTCTTCTTCTGTACTGTATTCTATTTTTCCTTTTGTTATCATTACAAACTCTATTTCAGGATGCCAATGCCAGTTTATAATATTAGTATAATATTTTGAAAAATTGTCTCTATAAACATCCATTGGAAATTCACGATTTCCATGAGATGTTGTTTCTAATAAATTTGAATCAACGGCTACTTTGTTTACTTCCATTTATAAATCCTCCAGATTATAGTTGTAGTTAGTTTTTATATTTTTATAGATAAATCCTATTAGTGGATATTTTGACACTATATTTATAGTATATGAGTTTATAATTATATAAATTGTAGTTTAAAGCTATTATAATTATATCGTAAAAACTTAAATGAAGTGATATTCTTATTAAAATAATAAGAAATTAAAAAAACACTCTTTTAGATATAAAACTAATTGGTACAGGCTGTTTTTATTTGAATTAATGAGATAATCATTAATTATTAATTAGGGGATTTTATATAAAAGCAGGCTTTATTAGTGCGTTACAATGTATTTTAAATATTAATATGAAAAGAGGATAGATAAATGGCTAAGAATGAGACAAAAGAAATGACAAAAGGAGATCCTTTTAAATTAATATTAGGGTTTTCTATTCCACTTTTGTTTGGAATGCTGTTTCAACAGTTTTACAGCATGGTGGATACGATTATTGTTGGAAAATATTTAGGCGTTAGTGCCCTTGCCGCAGTAGGGGCAACAGGTTCAATAAATTTCATGGTAATAGGATTTTGCATGGGAGTATGTAATGGTTTTGCAATACCAGTTGCACAGAAATTTGGCGCAGGAGATTATAAATCACTACGTAAATATGTAGCAAATAGTTTTTGGCTTGCTACTATATTTTCTGCAGTTATGACATTTTTTGTATGTATATTATGTAGAAATATATTACTATGGATGAAAACTCCTGAAGATATTATTGAAGGAGCGTATGCTTATATTTTTATAATATTTGTAGGAATACCAGTTACTTATCTTTACAATCTTTTATCGGCAATTATACGTTCACTTGGAGACAGCAAGACACCCCTTATATTTTTGATAATATCATCAGTAATAAACATTATTCTTGATTTAGTACTCATCATATATATGCATATGGGAGTAGCAGGTGCAGCATGGGCAACTGTTATTGCACAAGGAATATCAGGAGTATGTTGTTTGGTATATATGAAAGAGAAATATGAAATTCTTAAATTCCACAAGGATGAATTAAAAGTTAATAAAGAATGTATGATAAATTTAAGTTATATGGGAATTCCAATGGGGCTTCAATATTCAATTACAGCCATTGGAAGTGTAATACTTCAAGCAGCCGTAAATGGTCTTGGGTCAGTTGTTGTTGCATCGGTAACAGCTGCTTCAAAAATAACTATTTTCTTGGCATGTCCATTTGATGCACTTGGATCTACAATGGCAACATATGCAGGGCAGAATATTGGAGCTAGAAAACTTGATCGTATAAGTGAGGGAATGAAAGCAAGCATAATAATAGGATCAGCATATTCTGTAATTGCTTTAATTGTATCAATATTTTTCGGGAAAAATATAGCATTGCTTTTTGTAAGTGGAAGTGAAACAGAAATACTTGCACAGGTAAGCAAATATCTAATAATTACAGGAATTTTCTATATACCTTTATGTCTTGTTAATGTAGTACGTTTCACTATTCAAGGAATGGGATTCTCCATATTTGCAATACTTGCAGGGGTTTGTGAAATGATAGCAAGAGGAATTTGTGGATTTTTACTTGTTCCTATTTTTGGCTATGTGGCAGTATGTTTAGCAAGTCCTGTTGCATGGATATTTGCAGATGCGTTTCTTATACCAGCATACAAAAGTGTACTCAATAAGTGCAGAGAAGATATGTGCTGTTCAGCAGTAAAAAGTGTAGTATAGTATTTAGAAAAAATACAAAATATTAAGATAATAATACTTTAAATTATTTAATACAATCTTAGGCTTCTAAGAATCTAAGTTATACTTAGAATTTTAGAAGCTTATTAGTTTTAATTAAGATACGGAATTATTTAAATTATGAGAGTATAGTTATTAATTTGTCAAAAATTATGGTAGAATTATTGATGGGATTTTTAATTTTTATAGAAAATAATATTAATATGGGTATATATATATTGTTACTGAAAATTGGCATTTAACGATGGATTTCTTTTAGGGTACTCATTGTGATCAATTTATGTTAGAAACTAACTTAAAAAAGTTTAACTAGCTAAATATAAATTTGAAGTTTTACATGCTGGTAGAGGAGAAGTTTTTAATATATTATGAAGATATATATTTTCAGCATATAATATAGAAAGAAGGAATTATGAAAAAGAGAGATTATAGTTTAACTGAAGGTGTAATTTGGAAAAGCCTATTATTTTTTGCTGTGCCAATAATGTTAAGTAATCTGCTTCAGCAGCTATATAGTGCAGTAGATAGCTCAATCGTTGGAATATTTGCTGGAAGCATGCCTCTTGCAGCAGTAGGATCATCAGGAGCTTTAATAAATCTACTTGTTGGATTTTTTCTTGGAATTTCAACAGGTACAAGCGTAATTTTTGCAAAATACTTTGGAGCAGATGATAAAAAGAAGCTTCTTAAAACAATGAATACATCAATAATATTAAGTAGTATAGCTGGTATCATAATTACTATAGTTGGTATGATATGGACAAAAAGTTTATTGGAATTCATGCATTGTCCAGAGGACGTTATAGATCTATCTGTTATGTATCTAAGAGTTTACTTTTTAGGTATTGTTGGAATGATGATTTACAATGTTGGAGCTGGAATAATAAGGGCAAGAGGAGATTCGAAACATCCACTTTATTATCTTTTTGTAAGTGGGGTGCTTAATCTTGTTTTAGATATTCTATTTGTTGCAGTATTTAATATGGGAGTTGCAGGAGCGGCATTTGCAACAGTGATTTCACAGTATGTCTCAGCAGCACTTGTAATTATTAATTTAATGAATATTCCAGAAAGCTATAGACTTAGACTTAAGAAAATACATTTTGATAAAGAAACAGCAAATGAAATAATAAGGCTTGGAATTCCATGTGGACTTCAGGCTGCAATGTTTAATATTTCAAATATGCTTGTACAGATAAAGATAAATGATTTTGGTTCTATTGCTATGGCTGGATGTGCAGCATATGAAAAGATAGATTCATTTTTATATGTTCCAATGATGGCTTTTGGACTTGCAATATCAACTTTTGTTGGACAGAATATAGGAGCTGGAAAAACAGATCGAATAAAAAAAGGTGTAAAGGTATGCCTTGGATACGCCGTTATAATAACTTTTATGATGAGTATTCTTGTTTTATTAAGTGGCAGTTATCTTATAAATTTATTTACAACAAGTGAAGAAGTAAAGAATATGGGACTTGTGATGATGTATATTATTGCACCATTCACATTTACACATTGTTTTACAGAAGTTCTTGCAGGGGCAATAAGGGGAGCAGGATTTGCATTTCATACAATGATTTTAACTGCAACGGGAATATGTTTATTTAGAGTAATATGGCTTTCAAGTATGCTTTCATATATGAATGATATACGTGTTTTATATTGGTGTTATCCAGCATCGTGGATATTTTGTTCAATTTGTTTTATAATATACTATCTAAGAGGGAGATGGCTGACAAATTCACTACAATCAGAATATTAAATTTTTTATATTAAATCTTATATTTGGATAAGATAATATAAAGAAGGTAGTAGAAGAAAACAAGAAGGAGATAATATGAACAAATTATTTAAGAACATTATATTGGTATTATTGATTGGAGCATTTACATTTGGAACATACGGATGTAAAGATTCATATAAAAATCAAACTGAAAATCAATCATCAGAAAGTTCAATTAATGCAGGAGAAACAATATATCCTGTGAAAATTACTGATTCTTATGGAAAAGAGGTAACTTTAGATAAAGAGCCTAAAAAGGTAATATCAGTTGCACCTAATATAAGTGAAATAATTTTTGATCTCGGTGCAGGTGAGAAACTTGTTGGAAGAACTAATTATTGTGATTATCCACAAGAGGTTACAAGTGTAGAATCTATCGGTACAATGAGAACACCGGATATTGAAAAAATTATAAGTCTTGAACCAGATATTGTAATAGCATCAACACATTTTAATGAAGAGAATTCTAAAAAGCTTGAAGATGCAGGCATTACTGTTATTTCATTATATGAAGAAAATAATGTTGATGGTGTTTATACTATGATAGAAACACTTGGAACTGCATTAAATAAGAATGATAAAGCAAAAGAAAAGATAGATGAAATGAAAAAAACTATAGACAAGGTTGAATCTACAGTGAGCAATTTAAGTCAGCCATCTGTTTATTATGTTGTAGGCTATGGTGAAGGCGGAGATTTCTCAGCACCAGAAAATACTTTTGTTGGTGGATTGATTAAGATGGCAGGTGGAAAAGATATAGTTCCAGCATCAGATAATTGGTCATTTTCATTGGAATCTTTATTAGAAGCTGATCCAGAGATTATCGTATTAAAAGATGGTGAAAAAGATAAATTCATGTCCTCAGAAGGATATAAAGAACTGACAGCTGTCAAGGAAGGAAGAGTATATGAAATAGATAACAACCTTATTGACCGTCAGGGATATAGAAATGCAGAAGGAGTATTAAAATTAGCAGAAATATTCCATAAGGATGCATTTAAATAGGGGAGGTAAAAGAGTGGAGTCAAAAAAGAAGAAATACTATATTTATATTAGTGTACTATCTATTTTTCTGCTCCTTTTAATTGTAATTTCAGCATCTATTGGATCATCATCTATAGGGATTTTTGATAGTTTTAAATTAATATTATCAAAGATTCCACTTTTAAATAGAATGGTGGATACAGAAGATGTAAAACAGGTATATGAAGTAATTGTATGGAAGGTGCGTCTGCCAAGAATATTGCAGTCTTCTCTAGTTGGAGGAGCTCTTGCTGTGGTGGGCTGCACCTTTCAAGCAATATTTAGAAACTCTTTAGCAGACCCTCATATACTTGGAATTTCATCAGGAGCGGCACTAGGTGCTACATTGGCAATTTTATCTGGAATCACATTGAATTTTATGGGTATTGGAGTTGTAAGCATCTTTGCATTCATTGGCGCAGTTCTTACTGTTATGCTTGTATATAAGCTTGGAGGAATAGGAGGAAAAGTACTTGTAACAAATTTATTACTTACAGGTACAGCCATAAGTACAATGTTAAGCTCAGCAATATCACTTCTTATGATTTATAACAGAGAGCAACTTGAGAAAGTTTATTTATGGACACTTGGAAGCTTTAGTTCATCAAACTGGAGTAAGGTTTTATTTTTATTTTTAGTATCTATAATAAGTGTAACTATTATTTTTATGTTTAGCAGAGAACTAAATATTATGCTCACTGGAGATGAAGCTGCTTCAAGTTTAGGAATAGATACAGGAAAAGTAAAAAATATTTTAATAATCATTTCTGCATTTCTTGTTGCAGGAAGTGTATGTGTAAGTGGAACAATAGGTTTTGTAGGCCTTATTATACCACATTGTATGAGGCTTTTAGTAGGTTCAGATCATAGAATACTTCTTCCTTTTTCATATTTGGGAGGATCATTTTTTATGATTTTATGTGATACTATAGCTAGAACAGCAGCACAGCCAACAGAAATACCTGTAGGAGTTATTACAGCATTTTTTGGAGCACCGTATTTTATATATCTTTTATATAGAAATACAAAAAACAGAAGCTTTTGAGGGATGAAAAATGGATAATAGAAATTTAAATATTGAAAAATTATGCTGGAAGGCAGAAGATAAAGAGAAATACATATTAAACAATATTTCAGGAAGATTTAAAGAAGGCGGCTTTTATGGGATTTTAGGGCCTAATGGTTCAGGAAAGACTTCACTTGTACGCCATATTTTAAGATTTATTGATGCAAAACATGGACTAATATGCCTTGATAATAAAGATATAAAAGATTATTCACGAAAAGAACTTGCATGTAGTATTTCATTTGTACCTCAAAATGTTAATATTGATGTGAGTTTTACAGTGTATGATATTGTTGCAATGGGAAGAAATCCATACATGAAAAGATTTCAGGATTTATCACAAAAAGACAGGGATTTAATAAATCATGCAATGGAAGTTACCAACTGTGCTTATTTAAAAGATAAGGCTTTTTCATATTTAAGTGGAGGTGAAGCACAAAGGGTGCTTGTAGCAAGGGCAATAGCCCAGGATACAAAATATTTAATTTTAGATGAGCCCATTTCACATCTTGATATAAGATATCAGGTTGAACTTATGGAAACATTAAAAAAATTAAATGAAGAAGAGAATAAGACAATTATAGCAATTCTTCATGATTTGAATTTAAGTTCCGCTTACTGCAAAGAAATATTTTTAATGAAGGATGGAAAAGTTTATATAGAAGGTTTAGTGAAAGATGTACTTACAGAGGAAAATTTAAAGGCTGTATATGGTATAAATTTTGAAATACATAAAATGAAAAGTAAAAATAGTATGTTTTTTATACCAGTTGTATAAGAAAATAAAAAATAATATATATTAAATATTTTTAATCTAATATGATATATATTTAGTGTATGGTGGAAGAGTTACAGTAACTAGACACGAGATAAGAGATTTGAGGGATTGGTTTGGGAAAAGAAGAAATTGAATTATTTCCATCAGGACTTTTAAGTTGTTTTGTTGATGGAACAGAAGTGCGTGTATTAAAAGTATCAAAAGAAGATTTTACAATACGTGTGTGTGAAAAATTAGAAAAAATAAATGAAGTAATGTTATCATTTTACAATTTTAATGAATATGGATACACCGAAATAAAACTGACAGAATATAAACTTATTGAAATAATAGAAAAAGATTTTTATTTTAAATATGTGTTTTCTATTGATGATAATACATATAAAGAAAATGTAGAAAGAATATTTAGAGATTATTCAAAATATATAATGTTAAAAACCTTTGGAGATGAAAATGAGTTTTCAAAGGAAATGGTAGGTTATCCAGCAGAAATGGATTATGAATTTTATGATTATTATTCCGAGCAGAAAAAAAACTGGCTTTCAAACTTAAATTATGAAAATTATAGTGAAGATATTTTAGAATCTCTTGAGATTGCGATAAAGCTTGATAATGATAAACTGTATAAGAATTATTTACATAAAGATATAAATAGGTTCAAAGAAGATTACATTAAAGAAAATTTTTTAGAGAATCATATGCTGTTTAAAAAGAGTATTTCAAGAATATATATAGGAAATGAATTCTGTCATAATTTATTTCCACAAACTGAATTATTAATGAATATGATTAAAAAGTGTGCTAATGATAACCTTAATATTACTCTATGCTTTACATATATGAGAGATAATCGTATAGAAGAAACAAAGAATATTATAGGAACTGTATATGACTGGTGTATAAAAAGTGGAATGAAAATAGAAATTGTGATAAATGACTGGGGAATGATAAAGCTACTTGAAGATAAAACAGATTATTTTACACTATCTCTTGGAGTTTTATTAAATAAAAGAAAAAAAGATCCAAGATATATTTATAAGAAGGGCTATGAGAAAAATAAAGACATGATGTCTGAGAATAATCTTAATAGTAAAATTTTTAGTGATTTTTTAAAAGAAAATAAAATTGAGCGTTATGAATACGAAAACTGTGGATATGAAATTTTAATCGGAGAAGGTAAACACAGTCTTCAGATGCCTTTTTATGTGACTAATACATCCCAGTATTGCACTCTTTATGCCATGTGCAAAAATCTTGATAGAGGAAGTCAAAAACTTGTTAATTCATGTCCTAAATACTGCATGGATTATGTATTTGCTTATCCAAAGCATTTAAAGATGGTTGGAAAATGCAACTCTTTATTTGCCTTTGATGATACTCTTTTAAAAGACAACAATATGTTAGAGAAGTATGTTAATAAGGGCATAGACAGAATAGTTTTAAATTTTATGTGATAAAAGGATGATTTAATGAAAATAGTAGCTGGATTAGGATGTATTGATGATTACATAAGGCTTGTACAAGCTGGTGCTGATGAAGTATTCTGTGGATGAATACATTATTTACTTTAAAATATAGCATTAATCAAGGCTTAGAACGTCAAAAATAGTAAACGTCAATAAATTCGTCAAAAATTAAATATTGTTTATTATTTTTCTTGCATTATTAATCATATCATCAGTTACATGGGAATATGTTTTCATAGTTTGTTCTATATCATGGCCAAGCAACATTGCGGCAGTCTTAAAATCAACTCCATTTGCTATTAGATTAGTTGCGTATGTATGTCTTAATTCGTGTGCACTTATTTTGTATCCGGCTATTCTGCAAGTAGTTCTTATATTGTTTGCTACAACGGATGTATCTTTATTATCAAATATCCTGTTATCTATATTTACAGGATATTTGTTCCTATAGTTTATAATTTCTTTTTTTACAGCATTACTAAAAGGAACTTCTCTGTATGAGTTTTTACTTTTTAATTGGCAAAATTGGTATATATTATCTTTTAGATTAAATTGTTTATGTACCTGTCTCTTATACACATCTGACGCTGCCGACGAGCGATCTAGTGTAGATCTCGGTGGTCGCCGTATCATTAA
>OKVX01000155.1_pt1 | contig 38999 bp, 32 predicted proteins | sample 1606941 | NCBI WGS metagenome assembly OKVX01 (sample SAMN03281016, study PRJEB24777) | human gut metagenome | isolation source: fecal sample PR161 from 1 month old female Malay infant, caesarean... | reverse complement strand
CCCCAACCTGTGCTGTGCACTGATATAAGCTTTGAGCTTCGCCTCAGCCGCCGCACGAATCGGCTCATTTTCCGGCCCCGGATAAACGAAAAGTGTTGCGCGTATCTGGTAGTCAATAATCTGAGCTGACTGCACTGTAACCCGGTCAGCAACCGGCCTCACGTCCTCAGCATTCAGCGCATTGCGCACGATGCTCTGAAGCTCATCAGACGCCGCACCGTTATTCTCACGCGAAAGCACAGATATCGTGACACATGCTGGGGAAGGGCTGATAACAGAAATATCTGCGACACGCCCGTCAGCACTGCGGCCATGAAATTCATAAGCTCCGGTGGATCCCGCAACGCTCATCCCTTCAAATGCCTGCTGTATACGCAGACGAAAATCGGCATCAAGCTCCATTTCAGCGGGGGTCGGGGGGATGGTGGTGTCATCAGCAGGCCTGACGACCAGGCGCTCAACATTGAAATTCGCCCCGAGATTATCGAGGTCGCTATCTCTGGCATAAGCCAGCATGCCTGCGCGAGCAGCTTCATTAACACGCTGACGCCAGATAACCTCACGGTAGGCGTTTTCCTGCAGCAATTTAACAATTGGTTCAGACTCAAGTGCGAGCGTCCGGGCTACAGCTTCCTGCTGGTCTTCGGGGTATAGCGAAATTAGCGTCGCAATGCGTTCCGCAAGGATGGTTTCAAAATCCAGTTCCTCAACCACATCGGGAACGGGTAACAGGCTCAGGTCAACAGTTGCCATAGTGATTTAACTCAGTGAAACAGTGGTTGAAACTGACGCACCCGTATCGGTACGCATCCCGGTAATATCGACATACATCTCGCCAGCGTCGCCGGTCTCAAAGCTGATAGCGGTAAGCCTGATGCGCGGCTCCCACTTCTGGATTGCCGAATAGCACGCCACCATAATTTGCAGCCTGAGCGCCGGGTTTTGCGGCATATCAATCAGCGCCGACAGAAGCGAGCCATATTCACGGCGCATGACGCGTGAGCCAACCGGCGTGACCAGAATGTCGCGCACGCTTTGCCTGATGTGTTCTGCCTCTGAAATGCTGAGCCCGGTCTGACTGTTCATTCCCGTGTAGCGCACCGTCATTGCGTCCCCTTAGTCCAGCTTCCGCCGCTCTGTACGTTGCCGTGCGCGTGGTTATCCACCTGCACGCCGTTTGATTTCAGTGTCCCGCCGGTGTGCTCAATATTGCCGGTCATCATCCCGCCCTTTTTCACTTCGAGCGTTCCGGTCGTCAGCTTGTTGGTGCAGACCACCTCCGGCGTATCGAGCGTGATGCGGGTTTCCGCTTTCACCAGTACCAGCGGCACGGTGGCCGTAATGGACTCAGACGCGGTGACGTCAGCGGTTTTGATGCCTGACACGGTGAGCGCACCGCTTTCGGGCTCGTACTCGATAACCGCCCCGTCAGGAAAGGACACGTGAAGTGCATCAGGGGAGGCAGACGGTGCGGGATGGTCATCCGAGAAAATGCCGGGCAGCACAAACGCCGTATCGAGCTCGCCGCCGACAGAAAGCAAAAGTACCTGCTCACCAACAGAAGGAGCCCACCATACGCGCGAGCGACCGGCGCGGCAGGTCAGCCAGTTCAGCCAGGTGGTTTTCATCCCCCCGGACTGGACGCGGCAGAGCCCTCGTTTGAGGTCGACATCGGTCACAACACCGAGACGAATAAGATTGCGGATCGCGCGAGCGATGCCGTGCATGGAAGTTAGCGTATTCATAAGAAGAGAATGCCGCTCAGGGCGATCGGCAGCAACGAGGCGGGGTTTTATGCGGGATGAAACAACAACTATGGCCAGCCGACAGGGCTGTGGGCTGGCCATCAGCGTGGTTACGTCAGGCCTCCCACCGGCTGACCAGTTCACCGTTGACATATAGCTCCATCGGACGCGTGACGGGTTCCGGCAGCGGTGGCTCCGGAGAATAGGTGGCAAGCAAGGTCCCTTCATTCTCAGACACCAGTATCCGCTCGGTTAACTGCAGGCTGAAGCTGATATCTGAGGTTTCATCGTCATTGAAGACAACCTGAAAGAGATACCCCTTTTTTCGTTCCTCATCGAGGGTAAAAATATCCGGCTGGTTTTCCCGAAGCCAGGCCAGCACCGGGACGAAAATCCCCTCGCTATCTCCGGAAAAACCGCTGACGTTCGCCTTCAGCTCATATTGTTTTTCGAACGAGAGCGAGGCCGCCAGACGCGCATCGATGTTACCGCTGCCGACGGACATCCGTAAGCGTTCCGGGTTTGCGCGCAGTTGTGGTACAGCGTCAATTAATGCCTGACGCAGGCTCTTGAGTTTGTGCATCGAGTTTATCCTGACAGTCTTTAATGGTTTCAACCTGCAAGGCGCAGGCGATAAGGGCGTGCTCAAGCCTGCGAATATCGGCGCTCAGATCGCCGTTAGTGACAGGCTCACTTGCCGGCATCGGGCAGGCGCTCACCTTTGGGCAAGCGTTGTAAACAATGTGCGGCGGAGGCGCAGGCGGCGCGGGTGTGCAACCTGCGGACAACATCAGGCAGCTGAGCGTGATACCAGCGGCGTAGTTCTTCATTTTCATTCATCAATCTCCCGACAGCCGCTTCGCGCCTTGCCATCTCCTCAGCGGTAACGGCAAGCGCATCGCGGAGCCTGACCTGCGCGTTTTCATTTGCTATGGCCATCCGTTGCGACACGGCCAGCTGATGGTTCAGCGCGTTAATCGTTTTTTTTTGTTCAGTGGCGATCTGGTTGGCTTTGGCAAAGGCGCGGGACAGGTTCTGATTGTCATGACGAAACCACAGGGTAATGGCCATCAGCACAGCCAGCATCAGCAGGAGAGATCTCATCCCGCCCCCTTCATGCACCAGGCCTTTTCACGGGCCCGACGGTTTTCAAGCCCGGCGTTCTTCTTCCCGTTGACATACACCCAGCGGGTCAGCTGATCGCAGGCCTGCGGCCACTGTTTGTGATGAATAAACGCCACCAGCGTCGAACGGCAGGCGGCATCGGTTCCCACGTTAAAGGCAAAACTGACCAGCGCGTCATAGACCCGGGGTGGCATCTCCACCGGCGCGCATGCGGCAAGCCGTTTCTCAACCTTCAGAACGTCGGCGATCAGGTTCGCCGCCGCGTCACGCTCGGTGATCGCCTGCGTCGGTACGACGCCTGCCGTATGGCCAATGCCTGACGTCCATACGCCCGCGCTACAGCGGTAGGGCGAAAGACGGCAGCCTTCAAGATCGGCAAGTAACGCCAGCCCTTCAGGCGAGGTGTGCAGTAATCGAAAGTCAGGCATGAGCACCGCCAGGGCAAGGACGCTGGCGACGCTGCAACGCTTAATGATTGAGTTCACGAATACTCTTCTTATCGAGGCCCAGAGATATGAGATAGCGCCAGGTTTTTCGCTTAAACCAGTAATTCGTCAGCGCGGTAAAAATGGCGCAGAGGCTTCCCACATACAGCGCCACTTTTTCAGGAGACATCGCCCCGAACCAGGCCAGCGCTACGGCCAGCCAGTAGGCAATAAACGTTGTGACTTTCTCCAGACTCAGTCCCATAGGTTCACGGATTCTTTTCTGGGTGCGCTATCGACCTCTGGCATGTCTACTGCCGTACCATGGGGTAAGACAACGCCATACTCAGCAAGGCCAGGATTGGCTTTCAGAACGGGTTCGACTACGCCTGCCGTGCGCCCGTAATAACGGGCACAGATGGCATCAAGCGTATCCCCCTGCATTGCATAGATCTTCATCAGACGCTCCAACATCCGGATTTCCAGGTACTGTAGAGTTTCCAGAGCCAGCGTCCTTTCCGCTACCGCAGGCGGATGGACAATCGCGGACACAACAGGCTGTCCGCGTACGACAGAACGCGGCTCAAATCTGAATGAAGGTTGATGCCCGGGAAAAGGCAGACGCTAGCGCCAGCTCTCGTCTTCCCAGACTTCCCGAAGAATGTTGTCTAACGCTTCGCGCTCGGCCTCGCCGTTGATGCCCAGCAGCTCGACGCCCGTCATGGAGCCTTCTTTCACCGTCACCCGTGTTGACGGGAACAGAGGCCTTATTCTGCGGGTGAGTTCGCACTGGAAGGCCTCTACGACGGAAGGGCCAATGTGCTGATCTTTATCCAGGGTAATATTGACCCGCACATTGCCTTCTTTTTTGATTCGTTCTGGAACAGGCGATGCCGAGAAAACAACGGTAAACGCGTTGTTTTTGATTAAATTCCCTCTCGCTATCTCAGCAATAAGATTCAGGGCAATTTCACGATCTCTCTCCTGACATGTTCCTTCCGTCGTCAGTCGCGCAATCATCTCGACTCGTTCAATCATGACTTGCTCATTCAACTCTCTGTCCACACAACCTCCACCACGAGATACTGTATAAACATACAGTAGCACGTAATCATAAAAAGAGTGAAGCAAAAAATCAGACCTGTTTGCGGTATGTGCATGATATCGATGGAGATTAGCGCATACTTCCGGCGACCTGATGCCTTAAATGCCCGGTACGTTCAAGGATTGAACTGGCCTTATCCAGGTAGGGCGGGGGCAACTCGCGGTGTCGGTGCAGATGAGTAAAATCACCCGCCGTACAGTTATTGACAGAACTCCAAGAGGGCGCGGTGGCGCCCTTAAGGTCAACGGCCCGCTTCGGTACAATCTTCCACTGTTTGAGGCGCGTTAAAACCGGTGACCCGGCCCCAACGGCCGCATCGTAGACCCCGCGGATACAGACGGTTTCCTCGCCGTACTGGTTATATTCTTCCTTCGATTCGTAGAGCGTACGTACCTGCAGATCGTCACGACGGACAAACGGCCCGCCCTGGGCGTTCACATACCCCGCCCAGTCTCCGGCGTCCGCCGCGTCATGCACGGCGGCAAACTCCACGCTCAGGCCATGCGCCGTCTCGCGGTCGGCGAGACGGCGCAACTCCCGGTAGACCGTCACCGGCGCACCGCCAATAAACTGAAACTGACGGATGTGCCAGCGGGCCGCCCAGGCGGAAACGGCGGGTGCGGTCTCTTTCAACAGCTCGCCATTTTCATCATCAGTTTCGCCATCAAGCGCATAGCCATCGATATTCTTCGCGATGTATTTGGCGATATAGCCGGTAGCGCTGCCCTTCTCCGGGTCAATGGCTTCGGCATGAAAACGGGCTTTTTTAGCCCTGTCGCGTTGTAACTCGAAGGCATCCTCTTCGCAGGCATAGTCATTCATGATGCGTCTAACCCGCCCGGTATCCTCCGGCCGCATGAACACCAGCATATGCCAGTGGGGCGTACCGTCATGATGAGGTTCAGCAACCCGGATCCCGAAAATACGAATCCCTTCCCGGTGCAGCTTCGCCCGGATACGCGCCCAGAGCCGGTTGAGATAATGTTGCGTGTCTGCCGGGCTGGCGCCGTTCCACTTGCCGTTACGGTAACCGGCCTGCACGGTCGCGTGATACTTCGCGGGGGCGGTTAAGGTGTAGAACTCGCCTGCATAGCCCAGCTCATGGCAGATATTTTCAAACCCGCGGATGCGGGTCATCAGTTCACAGCGACGTATTGCGGGGTTGGCCACCGAGCCATCGTATTTTTCGATCAGACTGATACGGTTACCCTCTTCATCTTCAAGCTCCAGCCCCTTCAGGAACTCACGCGTACGGCGCTTCTGCTCGCGCCACTCGGCGATGCACCGTTTGCTCGCATAGGCAGATTTCTTTTTGCTGACGTGACCGATGGCGATCTGCAGATGCTCCCGCCAGGCGGCCGCCATCCGACGCAGACGACCGCGCCACCAGGCCTCTGAAAACATCCGGATCACCGCCGGGGCAACGTCCTCTTTGCAGAAGACGGTTTTGGACACGCGCTCCCAGTGGGGAGGAACCACGTTGAACTGACGGGTAATGACACCGGCGCGCTGATACCAGGCATGCAGCGTTTGATATTCACCCATGCCGGCATCGTCCATATTTGCCAGCTCGGCGCGAATAAAGCGGGCGATGTCAGCCCCCAGCAGATCGATATCCGCACGGGACATATCCGGAAGGCGGTTGAAGCGGGCGACCATATCAACCATCCGCGAGGCAAGGTATTGCCGCAGCGGCGTGTCGAAGTGGCCATCAAAAACCGCCGCGGAGACGCTCTCGTGCACGCCGACCCGGCTATATTGCTCAGCAACCCGCTGCAGGCGGGGTAATACCCCTTTACAGAAGCGGATCAGAAACGCATTGGCTCGCGGTGTGCCCTGCTGCTGTTCGATGGCGTCAACCGTACGCCACACTTCAGAACGGACGCATTCAGGCTGCAAAGAGAGGGCTTTTCTGGCTTGCAGCAGCGCCGCGAACAGACGATCGCGACGCTGCAGTTGAGAGTGTGTGAGATAGGGGCTGGCAATGGCCGTCCGTGGCGCATTCCACGGATAAGCACAGGAGATAGCCAATTCACCCTCCCCGATAGTGTTTGTTTTTCAGCTCCGTCATTTCCTGGCAGGTAACGCACATGGCCACGCCGGGGACGGCAATACGGCGTGCCTCGGGGATCGGGGCGTCGCACGCTTCGCAGAGCAAACGCGATGGCGACACAGGTCGACGGCGCGCGCTGTTAATGTGGCGCTCGCGTTCTGCCAGTTCACGCTCCTGCACCAGATCGATAAAATCAGCCATCAGTGCAGCTCCTGGGATTCACGCTCGTAACGGGCCGCTTCGTGACACAGCAGTTCAGCCACGTCTTCACCGCTCATGCCGGTTTTGTAAATGTGGCTGGCCAGCGCCTCAAGGCGCTGTGAAACCGCGAGCGCACGTGCTCTTCGCTCCTCGGTCTTCGCCTGCGCCAGCAGACGTACCAGTTTGTCTCCCTCGATCGGGGACGTGTGGTTTTCGCTATTTCGCATTACTCGTTCTCCTTAAATTCAGGCAATAGAATGCCCGGCGGGTTTACGCCATTACGTTTGGTTGGGGTTACATCGGCATGGTCAGCCGTTCGGGAAATAAGCTCACGACTGCACGAAAATGGTTCATGGCGGTAATCAGCGCCCTTTTCTCGTCAGTCGTCAGTTCACCGATCTCGCACGCATGACGGGTAGCGGGTAATTTCGCCAGGAAGAAGATGGCGGCCAGCGCGCGGGTGTTCTCTTCAAAACAGGGATCGCGCTTATCACGCAGCTCTGCAAAAAACCGCGTCAACTCTTTCTCGCTATCGCCCCAGAATCTGGCGCGCAGTTCAGCCACGTGGTTAAGTCCGGACAGACGCGCCCCGACGCTGAGCGGAACGCTTGCCTGAGCTGCTTCTATCGCCATATCGCCCCTCGCTTCGTTTCCCGCAACGTGAATTATTCACCGATAACAAGCTGGAAGCGGGAATGGCCTAACGCCTTACGTAGCTGCTCCTCTTTCCAGCGCGCGTAATAGATACGGATGGGGCCACCTGCTTTTTTGCAGCCCTTGCGGATAGTGCGCGGCTCAATAGGGACCCGGGGGTTATCGCCTGTCGTCCAGCGGTAGGCAGTACGTTCAGAAACACCTTCCAGCGCGGCGAATTGCTGCAGCGTCACCACAGGGGCTGGCACTTTGATGATTGCGATTTCAGAAGCCATGTTGCATGATTCCCATTTTGATAATGACTGCAATCTTTAGCCTCTGTTTGCCAACGTCTGCCGCTGATTGCCCGAATTTGCAATGATACTAATACCCAATTGAGTATTAGTAAACACCCAAAGGAATATATTTTGATTTTAGATTCTCAAGTGAATAATGAAGAGTTGCTCGATAGAATCTGTCAGGTATATGGTTTTACGCAAAAAATCCAGCTTGCCCGGCACTTCAATATTGCCGCCAGCTCGCTGCAGAACCGCTACGCACGCGGCACTATCTCTTATGACTTCGCCGTGCAGTGCGCCCTGGATACGGGCGCCAGCCTGCGCTGGCTGATGACCGGGCAAGGTTCTCAGTTTGAAGGTCAGCCTGCGCCGGGCGATCCTGTATCTGTCGCGTCATTCACTCTTAGTGATGGTCGACTCGAAGAAAATACTACTTTGAGTATCGACTCCCATTTCTTCAGTAAACAACTCACCCGCGGCATCGCCGTCCGGGCTGAGGGAAAACTTCACTTTGTTGAAAAAGACGCATCGTTAACCGACGGGCTGTGGCTGGTTGAGATTGAAGGCACCACCAGCATCCGCGAGCTGACGCTCCTGCCGGGTAAAAAACTCCACGTCGCGGGCGGAAAGATCCCATTTGAATGCGGTATCGACGAGATAAAAACGATTGGCCGTGTGGTGGGTGTCTACAGCGAGGTTAACTGATGGCGATCCGTAAAAATCCTGCCGGTGGCTGGCTTTGCGAGATCTACCCCAACGGGGCAAAGGGTAAGCGCATCAGAAAGAAATTCGCCACCAAAGGCGAAGCGCTGGCCTTTGAACAGTACACCGTTCAAAACCCGTGGCAGGAGGAAAAAGAGGACCGCCGCACCTTAAAAGCGCTGATTGACGCCTGGTATAGCGCTCACGGTATTACGTTGAAAGACGGTCTTAAACGCCAGCTGGCGATGCACCATGCCTTTGAGTGTATGGGCGAACCGCTCGCGAGGGATTTCGATGCGCAGATGTTTTCCCGCTACCGGGAAAAGCGGCTGAAAGGTGAATACGCCCGTTCTGCCCGGGTAAAAGAAGTTTCCCCCCGCACGCTTAACCTTGAGCTGGCCTACTTCCGGGCGGTATTCAACGAGCTGAATCGTCTGGGGGAATGGAAAGGCGAAAATCCGCTGAAAAATATGCGCCCTTTCCGCACGGAAGAGATGGAAATGGCCTGGCTGACGCAGGAGCAAATCGCCCGGTTACTGGCCGAGTGTCGGCGTCATGACAACCCGGATCTGGAAAACGTGGTCAGGATTTGTCTCGCCACGGGCGCACGCTGGTCTGAAGCCGAAGGGCTCAAAAAAAGCCAGCTGTCGAAGTACAAAATCACCTATATCAATACCAAAGGGCGAAAAAACCGCACCGTCCCTGTCAGCAAAGCCCTGTATAACGCTCTGCCTGATAACAAAAATGGCCGTTTGTTCAGCGATTGCTATGGTGCGTTCCGCTCTGCGCTGCAGCGGACAGGTATTGAATTACCTGCCGGGCAACTGACCCACGTGCTGCGCCATACTTTTGCCAGCCACTTTATGATGAATGGCGGGAATATCCTGGTCCTGCAACGGGTGCTTGGGCATACAGACATCAAAATGACTATGCGATATGCACACTTTGCACCTGATCATTTAGAGGATGCCGTTAAGCTCAACCCGCTGGCGGTGAGTGGCGATAAAGTGGCGGTAGAAATGGCGGATAATGGGTAATTGATGGCAAACAGTGGCAATCTATGTCAATGATAAATAATACAATGCATTGATTTTTGGTTGTTCTGGTAGGAACTCATAATCGCCTGGGCGCTGGTTCAAGTCCAGATGCGAATACCAAATTGAAATTATTGCCGTTTAATCCCTACCATTTGCTATCAACGTTAAGTAAAGTCATCGCATTTTGTGCAGGGTTTAGCCCCAAAGATGCATTTCGCGCTTTTTTGACTTTTAACTCCCCGAAAACTTAAAGGGAAAAAGAAGTTTTCTTATGTCAACAACGATAAACCAGACAATGTTACTCACTACCATGAAAATACTTAAAATATGATTCCGAACAAGTTGCGCGCTGACTGACTTCAAAACATAGATACGCGTTCCAGTTTTGATTTTATATAATCCAGCATGCGCTTACGCGGGTTGGTGATAAAAATGAGATGGAGAAAGGAATGGGTTATAGGTCAACGAGACAAAAACCCGCTCCTGCGGGTTTAATGTAATTCAACCGAGCAAGCTAGTGAAACAATCATTCCTCCCACTCTGCTTTACTCTTATACCGACACGCTTACAATCTCTGTTACTTTTTTTGTATAAACACGGCAGTTATCCGGGAGATCTTTATTGATGAATGTCATTGCGCCAATAGTAACATTATCGCCAATTTTCAGATCGTCGCCGATTATGCAGCTATTCGATCCCAGATAAAAGTTATTCCCAATGACGATCTTACCCTGTGTACCTTTTCCACTGCTTCCAATAACAGAATTTTGGGTAAGTTTCATATTTTTTCCTGCATGCACTCGCTTTGTCACTACTATACCAATATGATGAGCGATAGTTAGCCCTTCACCGATAGTTGCACCGAGCATAATATCGCAAGCAAATTTACTCTTGATGCGTGAGTGGACATGATAAGCCATGCGGCGGTGGCCGTTCTCATACAAATAACTTGCCAGTCGCCACCAAAAAACATATTTCAAACCCGGTTTGTTCCTTAGGCGTGTCATTAGGCGCAGAAAAGAAAATTTTTTTTCAAGACCAATAATCTCTACATGCCAGAATCGTTTTAGCTGTGAAAATTTCATCAAATAAAAATCTCTTTTTTTAGACTTGCTAATCAAGTTCGCCAGACGTCAAGTCCAACGATTATATCAATATTTACTGCAGGTCTGCAAAATGAGTGAGTTATACTGAAAAAGGCCAGGCGGTCTTCACCGACCTCATCATCCGCAACGGTTACTGATCTGGCTGGGGCAATCAACATGCCACACGTGCGCAATAAAAAAGCCAACCCCGCACTCCCACGGTGTTGGCCCTGTTTTAAAGCAGTGACGATCACAACAGGTTAAAACACATAACGCATACCCAGCGTAAATTCGTTAGAGACAATATGCGCTTTCATCTGCTCGTCTTTTAAGCCGCGCGCGTTAGTGAAATTGTTATATCCGCTTTCGATCTTGCCCATATCGATATAGCGATAGCCCAGATCGACATAGAGACGTTCAACCGGCGTGTAGCTTACGCCCGCTCCTAACGCGTAGGTCAGGTTGCTTTGGGTGGTCGAGGCGTATTCACGTCCGGCGTTACCCTGCCAGCCGCCCGCTTTGATCTTGCTTACGCCAAGCCCTGCGGTACCGTAAACAGAGACACCGTAACCGAGTTCATAATCGCGGTAGACATTCAGCATCAGTCGTTCAGTTTCGGTCTGCAGGTGGTTAAAGCTGTTCGCGAATGTGCTGGAGCCGCTGGTGTACTCCGTTTTTTGTTTAAAGGTGTATTCACCTTCGGTACGCCAGCCGTTGCCGAACTGGTAGCCTGCGGCAATCGCCGCGCCGCCAAAATGCTCTTTCTCTTTACCGCCCACAAACTGTCCGACACCCGGACGCGCGCTGGTATCCATCTCTTTCGCACGCTGTTCAATCTGCAGGTATTTTGCCGAACCGTAATACCCTTCTTCCGTATTTGCCGCCAGAACGGTAGCCGGGATCATCGCCACAGGCAGGGCGATTAAAATTGCTTTCATCTTCATCTACACTCCATTGAAAAACAGTCAGTGAGACGAATCATAAGCAGTCCCGAAAGGGCAAACTATTAGGATGAATACGCGTTTTACCTGGTATTTTTACGTAGGGATTTGTCTCGCTTTTTGTCCTGTTAATTGTAATTTCAATCGGTTACCGGTTGGGGAAAACGCAGCAGAACAATCGCGCCATCGGTCGGCACCGATTCCAGTTCCGTCACATCCAGCGCGGTGTTTTCCGGCAAGCTCAGGCTATCGGCCGTAATGCGGTTCACGCGCCACGGCGTTAAGTAACTCACCAGCAGCTCGCCTCTGGCATTGGTTGTGGAGCCAAACTGGTTATAGAAGCCAATGCCCGGCGAGTCCGGCACGTCCACCAGCGCAGCGGTGCTGCCGAGCTGTTGGCCAAGCGTCACGCCGCCTGCGTGTACCAGAATGCTGCCGCTGGTGTCGGCATGATAATCACGGCGCGTTCCCCCGCGTACCATACTGAGGTTCAGCTCGCCCGCGTTGTACTGATAGCCCAGGCTCGCAGACAACTCATCATTGCGGTGTAGGGTATGCGTCGCCTGCAGATCGTAACGCAGGCTGTAATCACTCAACGCCGAACCGTACACATTCACTCCATGACTATCTTCCCCCCGGCTGGCGAGCTCGGTGATATAGCCGACATTACTCGTCGTCCCCCAAAGGGATAAAGGCACACTGAGATTGATACCCACGGTGGTTTCATCCGGGTTTTTACCGTAGCGTTCATAACCGCCGTACAGGCTGACATCCACGTTCTGTAAGGTCGCATCCAGGCTCAGCGTCATCCCCATGCTGCCTGCGTCAGGTTCACGTGACTTCAACCCGTGCCACGACAGGCTCAGGCTGGCGTCCTCGCCAAGATTCTGGTTAAGCTCCAGCTGCCCGCGCAGCGCCCGCCGGGTGACGTCATCGTCCCAGCCGTATCTCAGCAGTTCCGCCCGCGTGATTTTTTCTTCCAGCGACCGGTAACGTTCATTACGTGGATACCACTGGAGCTGAGCGGTGAGGCTGGTTTCGGTCGTAAAGAACGCTTTGGCATAGCGCAGACGCCACACCTTGCCCCGTAGCGTCTCCGCCTCTTGCGTATAGCGAGCCGCGCTGACATCTGCGGAAAACGCCCCCCACCGCCCGAGGTTAGCGCCAATACCCGCGACCTGGCTGAAATAGTGCTCCCCTTGCTGCAGCCCGGCAAACACGGTGACTTGCGGGGCAACTCCCCACGAGAACGTACTCTGCCAGAAGCGATCCTTGTCCCTGTCGATACCGTGAAAAGGCTTATACCGACCGGCGGCCAGTTCGTAGCTAAAGAGCCCGTGATGCACCAGATTGGGCATGCTGGAATAAGGCAGCAGGCGGGTACGCTCCGTACCGTCGCTCTCCTGCACCGTCAGTTCCAGGTTGCCGTCCGGGTCCGGCGGATAAAAATCGCGAATGGTAAACGGCCCGGGCGGGACGTGAATACGGTAAACACGTACCCCGTTCTGGTGAATGGTGACTTCCGCCTCTGTGCGGGCATAGCCGTTGATCCACGGGGAATAGGGTCGCCAGCTATCAGGGTACATCGCCTCGTCACTGGCGAGTGATGCACCGCGAAACGCCAGGCTGTCGAACATATTTGAAGAGGTATTGCCGTCGCCCAGCGTCACGCGCGAACGCAGCGGCGTGATGCTGCGCCAGAGCGACATCGCATTGGTATACGAACCGTGTTGCCCCTCTTTTTCACGCCAGAAGGTGTTTTGATAACGCAGACGCCAGGGGCCCACATTAAGGCCGTTGTCCAGGCTCAGCGTGGCGTCAGTACCGGAACGCTCCCAGTCATACTGCGCCTGGCTGTTATCCGCATCCAGACGGTAGTTGATAAACAGCGCGTTGATGCCATCATCCCAGCGGCTGGTGCTGACGCCGTTCTGCTGCGGGCTAATGGCGTCTGTCGGGAACAGAAGCGTCAGCAGTTGCGCCTGTGGGCGATACCAGTATTTGAGGTTAAACTGCTCCGCAGACTGTGGCGTCAGGCACCCTTTGGCATCCCAGACCAGACGCGCAAGCACCGCGTCACGTACGCCCCACTCCTCCATCAGCGGCTGGCTAAGGCAAGGCCCTGAGGCAGACACCTCAAACGAAATCGCCCCTTTATAGAGGTTATTGAGGATCACCCACGTCTTTTGGCTTACCGCACGACTTTCTGCCATGGCGAACAGCAGCATAAAAAAGAGAAGATGGAGTCGCATCATGATGGCAGGCAGCGCAAAAAGGTGAAGAGGCTCACGCCCCCTCACCTGTTTTACAAAAAAGCGTTATTTCTGCAGGGAGGCAAGCGCGGCGCGTGCGCGGCTCAGCTCTTGCTGAATGCTGCTCAGATCGCTCTGTTTTTCAGCCAGTTTGCGCTGGTATTTAGCCACTTTCTTGCTGTCGCCTCTGGCTTTCGCTTCACGCAGATCTGCCTGAACCTCGGCAATATCTTCGCGCTTCTCGGCCAGTTTCTTCTCCAGCTTCTTCACCTCTTTTTGCGCGTCAGCCTGTACGCTTGCCGGGGTGCAGTGCGCTTTCACTTCAGCCAGCGCTTTTTTCAGGCCGTTGACCTTGTAGGTATTACCGTACTGCTGGGCGATACGGATCTCTTTTTCCAGTGCCGCGGCTTTGGCAGAGCAGCTTTCTGCCGCCTGGGCGGTGGTGAACATACCAACAGAAGCAATAACGGCCAGCGCGGATACGAGTTTTTTCATCGGGATATCTCCTTTATATGTGAACGTCCTCGAATAAAAGAGTACCCCGGCGGACGGGAAGCTTACGCTGTACGCCCGTCCTCATTCTGCTGTAGGACGGTCTCGCCCGGTTGTAGTCCCGTCTCGCGCCAGCGCTGCAATGCGGCCCTTAATGCCTGAATCTCCTCCTCAAGCTGACGGATGCCGCCGCTGTCGGCAGCCTGCTCTTGCTCCAGGCAGCGCGCCTCAAGCGCTGGCATACCGAGCAGTTGAATACCGCCCCGCAGTCGGTGCAGCGCGTCCTTCAAGGGTGTACCGGGGTCCTTTCGCCACAGCGCAATATCGCCCAGCGTCTCCTCCAGCACGGTTATCTGCAAATCCAGAAACGTTGCCAGATGCTCACCGTCCAGCAGTGCTGGGGGGAGCGTGATGGAATATGACGAAGCAACCGGCGATTTACCGGAGGGGGCCTGAGGGGCAAGCAGATTTTCCAGCGCAACCAGCGTGACCGGCTTGAAGATACAGTCGCGCATGCCTGCTTCCCGCGCTTCATCCCGCACGGATTCACGCGCGTCCGCCGTCATGCCAAACACCGTGACATCCGGATAATGTTCATTGATGATGCGCGACAGGGCATAGCCACTCATCTCGGGCATGTTGCTGTCGGTGATCACCGCGTCCGGCTGTCGGATTGCCAGGCTCTCAAGCAGCTTTGCCGGGCTGTCGTGCTGGGTGACCGCATGCCCCAGCCACTCAAGCTGCTGGGTAAGTAGCATCCGCCCGACCGGATTATCGTCTACCACCATGATGGTCAAGGCTGCGCGTTTGCCGGGTGGCACACAAGCTTTAGTCTCTTTCTCTGGCAGTGCGGCCATGACGGGCAGCCTGAGCGTCACCGTGACCGTTGTCCCCTCACCCGGCACGCTATTCAGCGTGAGATCCCCATCCATCATGTCCGCGAGCTGGCGGCAGATATAAAGCCCCAGCCCACTGCCCTGCGCCCGGGTACGGCTCTCACCCTGACTAAAAGGCTGGAACAGACGCTGTTGCGTCGCGATATCAATCCCCTCGCCGGTGTCTGCTATTATCAGTTCCAGCAGCATAAACTCACCGTTCTGCCATTGCGGCTGCGCCCGCAGCATCACCTGACCGTGGTCGGTGAATTTAATGGCGTTGCCCAGCAGGTTGGTGACGATCTGACGAAAACGCATCACATCGATCAATACGTCCCCTTTCAGGGCGGTATCCATTTCCAGCAGCAGCTTCAATGATTTCTGCGCCGCCAGCCCCTCAAACTGCGACACCGTTCCTTCAATCAGGTTTCGAAGCGAGGCGCGCTCCGGGCGGAGCACCAGACGGCCGGACGCAATACGCTCCACATCGAGGATATTCCCGATAAGCAGCAACAGCGACTGCGCCGCGTCCCAGGCGACCCGTATCGACTGCGGGTTTTGCGGGGCATGGTCAGGACGTTTCATCACCAGCTCCAGCATGCCAATAATGGCGCTGACGGGCGTGCGAATTTCATGGCTCATGGTCGCCAGAAAGGCGCTTTTTCCCCGACGGGCTCGCTCTGCGCGCTGTTTCGCTGCGCGCAGCGACTGAATAAGCTTGCGGATGCGCGCCTGTTGGATGCGCCGCCGACGGTAGATCCACCCGGCCACCAGCGCCAGCAAGGCCAGACCGGCGGCGGTGAACGTCACCATCCACGTAATCGACAGCGCCGACATCGACACAGAGGCAAACGCATTGCCCGTATTGCTGCCGCGCGTCAGGGCGTGGAGATCTTCCGGCGGGATGTTGATCAGCGCTTTATTCAGAATGGTGATCAGCAGCCAGGCCTGCCGCGATGCGCCAAAGGCAAAGCGCAACGGTTCGGCATCGATGCTGGCAAGAATTTTCAGTGAGGCAAATTCTTTGCGGGTGAGCTGGGCGTTGGCAATGATCAGCGGCACCACCATCATGTCGTTTTGATCCCTCACCACGCTGTTAAAACCCTGCCACCAGGTATCGACCTTCGCCGTCTGGCCGCTGTTTTGTCGGCCAAGCCAGCCATCAGGCGCTTCACCGCGCAGGCTCACCACACGGGGCTGAAGCGCCTCCTTCCCCGGGAGCGCACGTCCAACCATAACCCAGGAGTTATACAGCCAGGTTCGGGTGGTGAGGAGATCCGCCTGCCAGATCCCCTCCTGCGTGACGCCTGCAATCAGCTCGGCCTCTCCGCGATTTATAGCTCTGAAAGCGGCGGCCTGGCTGGGATAACGGCGGATTTCAAAGGTGAACCCGGTACGCAGGCGGAGCGCGGTCAGCAGATCCGCCAGGATGCCGCGCAGCTGCCCGCGCTCGTTGAAAAAGGCAATGGGGGCGTTATCCTGCGCCACCGCGACGCGGATCCGGGAATGTTCTTTGATCCATTTATGTTCGAGCGAGGTGTAACGCGGTGGCTCTTCGCTCAGGGAGAGCGGGATCCCCCCGCTCCAGCGACGGTGGATCTCCACCCCCGCGTTCTCCGGCAGCGCCGTCAGCATCTTGTTGAGGATCGCGATCCAGACCGCCATCTTTGGCATCGCGGCGAACGAGAATCCCGACGCCTCGAACGTGTCCGCCACCGGACGAATACTGAGATTGCTTAAATTGGACTGACTCGCCAGATAGCGCGCGGTGATCGCATCGCTGAAGAACAGATCGATTTCACGAAACGCCAGCGCCTCCAGCGCATGTCGCGTGGAGGAGAAATTCACAATGTCAGCCCCCGGATAACGGGCCAGCACGTCGCTGCTGCTGTAGACAGGCGAAACGGCGATCCTTTTCACCGGCTCATCGGGCGAGGCATCGGTATTCACCACTTCAACCGGGATGTTGTCGCTGTAGGGCACACTCAGCATCAGCCCCTGTTTTTGCTGGCTATCCCCTGCCTGAGGCATAAAATCCGCCTTGCCTGCCCGCAATGCTGACAAGGCATCCTCATAGGTGGGATAACGCACCACCTCGATCTCCAGGCCGAGGTTTTCCGCCACCAGCCCGGTGAAATCCGCATTGATACCACCGTAATCATTCAGCCCGGTGGTGATGTCGTAAGGGGGCATCATCGGCTCCCAGACCGCCAGACGGATTTTGCGGTGTTCGCGCACCCAGCGCCATTCGCTGCCGCTGAGTCCCGGTTCGATCACCTTTTCATGGCTACGCGCCAACAGGCGAAGGGATTCCCCCGGTTGCGCGGCGCACACGGTAAAGGCAATACAAAAAAGCAGTATAAAAGTAACGGCTCTCACGTCTCTGGCTCTGAAGTATCAATAAGTTCGAAAAGTTGTTCAAAATGCGCAAAGCCGCTTTTTTTCATCATTCGCGCCTTATAGGTGCTGATGGTTTTGTTGCTGAGCGCCAGCCGGTCGGCAATCTCCTTGTTGCTTTTGCCCTGCTTCAGATAGTTCAGCACCGCGATTTCACGATCGGAGAAACTCGCCAGCAGCGCCTGGGTATCATGTTGTATTTCAGTAGCCTCGACGATTTTCGTGAACGTCTCTTCCGGGAAACAGTGATAGCCGTCCAGCAGCAGCTGGCAAACCGGCTCGACGCGCTCCAGCGCCAGGCTTTTATTGATAAACCCGCTCGCCCCGGCCTTCAGCGTACGCAGTGCGTAGATCCCCGCAGGCTGGTTGGTATAAACCAGCACCCTGAGCGCAGGGAAGTGGTGCTTGATACGCGGGAGAAGATCCAGCCCGTCAGCGTTTTTGAGTTCCAGATCGAGGATCAGCAGCGACGGCTGTTCCCGATGCAGCAGCGCCAGCAGGTTCTCGCCGGAGGATGTCGTCACGATAAAATCCGGATTCTTTTCAAGCAGCACCTTGAGCGCAAAGCAGATTGCCGGATGGTCATCCACAAGCAGTATTTTTGTCATTGGTGTTTATTCTTTCCTGAGGCATTAACGGCTCCATTACACGCTATACACCATAGCCTACCACGTGTTGAATCAGGACAAGGTTTGTCTGGTTTGAGAATAATTCAGAAAAAAATACGAAATACACGACCACAACCTACTTTTCATTAGGCATAATGATTTAAATAAATGGGTTTGGAATTTTAATGCCAGATATAACAGGTTGTTTTAATGCAGAAAAACGCTAAACCTGTCCTGTGATGAAAAAGGTTCTGGAAACCTCAGTCACAAACTCGAAATCACTTGTCAGGCCATGAGAATGACTCAGAAAAACAGGCGGAACAGAACTTTCTTTCCTTTCAAAACAAGCAGTTTGGATACTTTGTATTTTTGTTTTATCATCCTTACCCTCAATTAATGAGAGCAGGAAATGCATACCATCCGAATGGATGCTGAGCGTTTTTTGATTATCAACATCTACAATATTAACGCTTCCCGTATTCGTCCTGAGCTGATGAAGCGCATCGTAAACATCTGACCATAAGGGGAAGTCCTTTTTACTTAAACCTGTATTTGCGCAAAACAGGGAAAGCTTCATTTTCATCGTTTGTCCTTTAACAATGTTGTTTGCTACGAATTTTAACATGGAAGATGAACAATCCAGAGCAGGATAAAGTGATGTCGCTGGCAAATTACACATTTTAGGAATTTTATGGTAAACCGGGCATAGGGGGCGGGGTAATCAGAATGACAACTACTAACAAGCCCGGCAACGTGTAATGAGAGTAAATGTAACAATTGATATAGAATTTCCAGCACGGAGGTAGGGATCATTCAATGATATTGTTCAAAAATATTTTCCGAAGCTACTTCGCCATTCCCATAATTATTTTTATCAAAAGCTAATTTTCATACAGATAACATCCCGGTTTTAAAACCGGGACTGTTTTTATACAAATGCTATTTCTTCAGCAAGCGCGGGAGTTGATTATTTAATTCCAGGATACATGCATCCATATATTTTTGGGTTTCAATCGTCACCTTCTTATAATTATCGCGTTCCCATTCTGACAGATTCGCTTCCACAGGAACGGGGGAACATTCAGCTACAGTATACGCGGAAAACATATTCCCACCCTCAGGTTTCTTATAGAAAAGCACCTTATATTTCAACTGATAAACGGGAGTGGTTGCTGTAGCATCTTTAAAAATCAATGCCCAGGTAGCATGGCCAATATTGAGTTGTTCTTTATAAACATAACCGCTGGATTGGGAGTCCATCCACTTACTGATACTTTTCTTTGCACCTTGAGCGAGGTAGGTATCAGTAGGATTTTTCATCGACTCGATGACTTCCCCTTTATAATTTTCTTTATCAAAACTGCTGGGTTTTATGTTTCCGGTTAACACAGACAAAACGGCCAACCCTTTTCCTACAGCGTTATGAGTCGGAGTAACTACGCGTAGTGAATTATCTGCGAGACGATTATTGTTAAGATCTGCCTGTGCTGACACAGCCATAATCTCAATTGAACTACCATTGGAAGAGGTTACTGTTTCAGGCTTTATTTTGCTGGCACAACCCGTTAGCGCTACAACGAATAGTAAAGTAGTTACTGTGAATGTTATTACTTTCATTTTCTTTCCTTGAGATAAAATAATGAAGGAGAATATCCTTCTACTTGCTTACGCTTACTGCTCTTTCGTACTTAGTTCAGGCCTAATTCGGCGTTTACCGCTTCCTGAAATATCCACGGCCGTTAAGGTCGACAAACTGTCAGTGATCCAGCGCAGATACGGGAACTTCGAGTAAAACCTGACAGAACGCTCCCGGCCCGATGGCCGGGATAATTCACTCAACGATACTGTTTAGGAATATTTTGTAACTGCCTATCTAAGGACCAGCTTTCTGGTTTATTTTTCTTTCTGAACCAGTTAGCACCACTGTCGAGCCATTTTTGTCTGTAGCGTTTGATCGACTCCAAATTCATATCTTCATACCCAAACTCAACACCACAACAGTCACATATGTCATAACTTGGTATTTGACCATCTTCCCCCCAGGAGGATCTAGCTGTTCAGCGCCACATACTCGGCATACATAAAATTCATTATTGTGCATTAAAGTAGTCCAGGTTCGATTTGTATCCATGATCAGCAGGGTCCGGCTTAAACATTGTCTTAGGAACTCCATCTGTCGTTTTAACAGCAAAAAGTATTTGTTGTTCGGTTGTAATACAACGTCTCCCCGTTAGAACGTGTTTTAGTAAACCTATCCGCCCCGCCGATATGCTCCTGTTTGTCCGCTGCAATGCTGACATTACCGCCCGTCGAGAAGAAAATGCTGAAACTTTCGCTCTGGCCCTGCGCCTGAACGCCAACTTGCTGGCAGAGGCATGATTCAGCACCGACACCCCGGTCACGGTCAGCATGGAACAAGGAAGTCTGGTGATCGAGCCGGTTGGCTGACGGATAAAAGGATCCCGGCCCGGTGGCCGGGATCTTAATTTACTTCAACAAGTTAAGTAGTTCATCCATGATATGGGACGCATCTTGCTTATAACCAAATTCCCACTGTTTTTTCCAGTCCGAAGGACATCCTTCGGTTTCCCATTGAGATAAAGCAAGTGCGTTAATGATTTCTAACTCGAACCATATTTGTTCGTAATCCTCTTTATCCTTATTATTTTCAAACAATTCATCTAGTTGGGAGAGATCTTCCGCATAGCTGACAAACCTTGCGAAACTAGCTATGTCGCCTAACGAATTAAGCGCATATTCACAAATGACATCTTTCTTATTTGTTTCCATATTTAACCGTCACCACCCTTCCAGTTTCATTTGTTACCACTGATATTTTACTCTCAGGATCAAAATGTACTGTCGTGCCACCTCGACCAGGAGTTGATTGTCCATTTTTAATCGTATTTTCAACAACAGAAGGCGTAACCCCTCGATCCTGCATTCGGTCTAAGGCATGACCAGAATATTCCCTGTTACTGATCGTTGCTGGCTGGTTTCTGACTGGTTGATAAGACGGATTACTCGGCTGATTCATGGGATTACGTTTACTTCCCATAGGAAGCGTCGTATAAACTTCATCACTGGCTTTATTTATCAGCTTAGACGCTGTTTCAACATCCCCGGCCTTCAGCGCCTTTTCCGCCGCCTTGATCGTCTTACCCGCTACATCACCCGCCCCCGGTATTAATCCGATTGCCGCAGCAAGATAATCCAGCGCCGTCTCAGCCTCGTGGAACCCTTTGATATCCCCGACTATCGGCACAAAATCCAGCCCCAGATTCGCCGCCTCATTCACTGCCTGACGACACGCTTCCGGGTCTTGCTTACACATGGCTTCTCTGGCGGCCTGGTATTTCGCTATCGTACCCGGTTTTTCTTTCTCTGCTGCTGCCAGAACATGCGCCAGCGAGTTATTCTCAGCCGCATTCTTCCCTGCCAGCCCCCCGGCCACCGCCGAACCCGTACTGTCTCCAGCAAGCCCGCCAGCCATCCCGGCTGATATCGTTGCCAGCGCACTGACCGTCTGCTTCTGCTCTTCACTCAGCGTCGATAAATCTTTGACGTCAGGGTACAGCATACCCGCTATCGCGTTCGCCGCAAGCTCTCCCGTCACCGCGCCCGCAGCCCCCGCTGCTGCATTGTTCCCCTGCAGCGCCGCAACCGCACCGCCCAGGATGGCATGCGCAATGGTTTTCGCTGCCGTATTGTCATCGATCCCCATGCCGTGACCAATACGGTATGCCAGCTCCGGTGCCGAGGCCCCCGCCAGCGCTGCCTTAAGGTCGCTGCCCGCCAGCCCCTGAAGCGCGGCCGTCGCCGCCTGGATACCCCGCTGCAGGTCGCTACCCATTCCGTATTTCGCCGTCGTGGTCTTATATGCATCGGTCCCTCGCAGGGCATCCTGATAGGCCTTTTTCAGGGCGTCGCTGGCATCCGCGTCCGGCTCAGTCACGCCCTCTTTCGCCAGCGCATCCCGCGCCGCCTTAAGCCCTTCTGTCTCTCCATAAGTGTTCGCAATATCCACCACCTGCGAGCCAATCTCACCAATCAACTGCACTTCCTGCAGGCGCTGCTGCTCCTTCTCCTTGTCAAATATCGAGCTGATGCTGCCGTTCGCATGCTCCGCATCGCGGCTCAGGTCAGCCACATCCTGCTTCTGGTTCTCCTTATCGCGGATGATGAGCGTCCCTTCGCTCACCGCCGCCTGTGTTGTCCCTTCCGCGTGACCGCTGTTACCGCCTCCGGCCAGCAGAGCGTTCGCCATATTCCCGGCAAACTGCTTGCCGATGCTGCCGCCCGAACTGATACCCGCGCCCTGATGCTCCGTCTTAAAATCCGCCTGGTTGTGGATATCGCTAAAGCCCAGCGTGCCCGTATCTAGACGGTTTTTATCCGCCGTCGCCGTGGAGGCAATCACCCCGCCGTCGAGCTGCGTATGGTTGCCCACCGTCACGTCAAACCCGCCGTTGCCTGCAAACAGCCCGCTCTGCTCCTGCACCGAGTCGTAGTCGCTGGTCATTTTGTCGCGGCTGACATTGATGCTGCCGGAGAAACCGCCTGCACCAAAGGTGTAACCCGCACCGCCGCTGACGCTGTTCTGCTTGCTGTTGTAGTGATCGCTGTCCTGGGTGCTGGCAATCGTCAGGTCGCGCCCGATATCCGCCACCACGGTTTCGCCGCTCACCTGCGCCCCGGCGATCGTCGCGTCGCGCCCGGTGTTGATGGTCACGCGGTTACCCGCATCAACCGTGGTCTCGTTCTGCCAGACACCGTTGCCCTTCTCGTGCCCCTTGCTGCTGTTTGCGTTCGCCGAGATGCTGATGCCCGCCCCACCGGAACCGACACCCACTCCAACACCCAGGCTACCACCGCTGCTGCTGTTTTTACCCGTTGTCTGCTGCGTGTCCTGCGAGGCAATCAGGTTGACGTCCCGTGCTGCATCAAGCGTCACGTCCTTCCCGGCCTTAATCTGGCTTCCCGCCACGGTGATGTCGCTTCCGGTGGCTTTTATCGTGACGTTATTGCCCGCGCTCAGGGTGCTGCCCGTGGTCGTTTCGCTCTCCATGTGCGATGAGGATTTGGACGACTGTGACCCAATCGACGCGCTGACGCCGATGGTGTTGTTATTGCGTTTGTCAGAGTCGCCCTTCGCCTGGTCCAGCGCCACGGCCTGTCCGGCCTGTACGCCTGACAGCGCCGCCTGCGTACCCTGCAGTGCCGCCAGACGTGAGTCGCTGCTCTGCTTCGCGCTCTGGGCCGTGGTGACCGCGTTGTTCACCGCACTCCCCGCCGCCCCGGACAGCGCCACCGTCAGCCCGCTGCTCTTCTGCTCAAATTTCTCATCGCGGGTGCGTTTGTCATGCCCCGGCTCAATCACCACGCTGTCACCGGTCAGGCTGATATCCTTCTGCGCGATGATATCTGCCCCGCCGATATGCGCCTGTTTGCCCGCTGCAATGCTGACGTTGCCGCCCGTCGAGCCGACGGTGCTGAAGCTCTCGCTCTGGGTGGTACCCTGCTCGCGAAGATCGTGGGTGGACTTGCTGCTGCCGATGGTGAAGCCAATGCCGCCCGTGCCCATCAGGCCGGACTTTTTGGTCTCCTTAAAGCGCCAGGCCGTGTCGGTGTTGGTCGCCGCCACGATGTCCACATTGTTGCCCGCGGAAAGGGCCACATCGCCGTCGCCAGCAACCGCAGAACCTAACACCAGCAGGTTGTTACCCGCCGACACCGTCACATTGTCGCCGCTCAGCAGCGAGCCTTTCTCCCGCGTCGCGCTCTCTTCCTCGATGGTGTGGGTGGTCTTTTTGCTCAGGAAGCCGCTACTGGTTTTAGTTTGTTCCCGATAGCGGTAATCGCTCTCCGTCGCCGTCGTCAGATTTACGTCGCGGCCTGCCGCCACGCCAATATCGCCCTGCGCTGTCACGTCAGCCGCCTGCGCGGTTACGTCGCGCCCTGCGAGGATCACCGTATTCCCCCCGCTGGCAATCTCCGTACCCTGCTGACGAACAGATTCGTCAATGGCGGTTTTTTTCTTCGCCTGGCTGCTGGAGCGTTCCATCGACGCTTCAGCCAGCAGGTTCACATCCCGACCGGCCTGAATGCCCACATCGCCTTCCGCCGCTATCGCCGCCGCACGGGCATTCACATCGTTACCTGCCTGCAGGGTGAGGTCATCGCCCGCGCTTAGGGTGCTGCCCTGATGCGTGACGGACGCCTTCTCCGTGGTCGCGCGGTTGCGCCCGGCACGTCCTTCGCTGGTCGCAATCTCGTTGGCGGTGATGTTGATATCATTCCCCGCCGCCATACCCAGGCGGCCACCCGCCGACACGTTTGCGCCGGTCACGTTGATATCCTGTCCGGCGCGCATCGTCAGCCCGTCGGTGGCGATGATGGAGGCCGTCTTGCCGACATCGGTGCCACTGAAATGCACATTTCCCGCATCGACATTCCACTGCTGTGCGCGGGTGATGTTGTTAATGCTGCCCGCGACGCTCTCCAGCCCTACCGTTTTGCCGCTGATGGTGGATCCGATGTTATTGATATCCCCCAGCGCGCTCAGGTTAAGCCCGCCGCCTGCGCTCAGCAGTCCGGCGTTGAGGTTGCTCAGGCTGTTGCTGCTGTCGATTGAGAGCCCATTCTGCGACACAATTGTACTGCCGCTGTTAATGACGTTACCGCCCGCCAGCTGGACGTTATTGCCGCTAATCACGCTGCCGCTGTGAACGGTGACATCCTTCGGCGACAGATAGACTTTCGGGATCATCACCGTCTGGCCATTGATGATCGCTGATTCCCACCAGAGCATGCTTTTATCGAGCGCGGCAACCTGCTCAGCCGTAAGCGCCACGCCGAATTTCAGCCCCAGCGTTTTTTGTTGCTCTGCTGCGCTGTCCATCAGGTAGCGCATCTGGTCGAGATCGGAGCCAATGCCGTTGATATAGCGGCTGCCGGTCTGGTTCAGAATCGCGTTACTGACGTAACGGGTATCAAACGCCGCGTCGCCGAGGAACCGGTAGTCGCGATCCGGGTTCAGCCCCAGACGGTCAAGGAAATAAGCCGAGCCAAGGAACTGGTTCCGGTCGGTATACGCGCTGTTGGTTTCACGCGGTGTGGCACCGGGTGTTATGCCAAGCAGGTCATACAGTCCATTAAACAGGCTGTCGTCCATGTTGCCGAGGTCATCGAGCTTTGGGTTCACCGTAATCAGATACGGGCTATCGGGATCGGTGGAGGGAACAAAATAGCCGTTGTTGCCGGACGGCAGTGGATAGTTACCGCTGCTGCCGTTTTGGTCGGAGAGCGATGAACCGCCGGAGATATCTTTCAGGGCGTCACTCACCGCATCACGCCATTGCGGGGTGGTGATGTCCTGCGCATCCGCTTCGACAAGGGACTGCGCCTGCTCGCCGCTGGTAATGGACTGGTTGCTGAGCGGGGTCAGCGTAGGGGCGGCAATCGTATTGCTAAAGCCATCCGTGTTGGCGGTGACGAGAGTGTTGCTGATGTCGTTGGTGAAGGTGGCAGAGACATTACCGCCTGCCTGTATTACAGCTCTGACAACATTAGCGGTATTTTCTGATTCGGCCTCACGCCCAGTCAGAATATAGGTTACACCACCGGCATTAATGGTTGATGCCGTGTAGACAAGATATTCAGTCTCAGAACTCGCCTGGTAGCTTTGGTTGTTGAGCTGCTCACCTTTTAGGCTAATATCGCGATTAGCAAGTATATTGCTACCGCTATTGTCGAGATAATTGGCAGTGATATTGAGATTATTAGCTGATGCGATGCGCGCTGCATGGCCAGTACTGGTTACATCAACCTCAGTTCTTTTAATCGCAAAACGTTTAGTTTGACCCGAATCATTAATCCGATAAGAAGTGGTAAAGAAAGGCTCATCCATGCTGCACGCACCTGGATAGGTTGGAAAACTCATGCAGCTTCCTACCCAGACATCCGTACGATTTTTTTCTGTTGAATAACTTCCTTCCTCCATATCATCCAGGCTTACGACAAAGGATGATTCACCAACCCAGGAAGGGTTATCCAAATCAGTTATCTGTGTATTCGAATTACTTCCATCCCGCTCATTTAATAAGTGGGCTGTATTGATCGTAATGTCACCCTTCTGCGTCTCAATATTCCCGGACGTATTCACCACTTCACTGTTCGCTGCACCCGCCGCATTTTTCTGCATCCACAGGCTATTCCCTGCCAGAATATCGCCGTAGACGTTATGAATACGGTCGGCAAAGAGCTGCATATTATTCGCGGCATAAATCAGTGCGGTATTAAGCAAGGTGCCCACAGCATTCATCGTCAGGCTGCCAGCCGTACCGGTAAAGCCATTTACGGTTATGTCACTCAGGCTGTTAAATACCACGTCGCCGCCTGCCGAGAGGCTACCGGCTGCATTGAGCACAATACGTTGCGCGCTGAACGTGCTGTCACCCTTACCTGCAGTGAACTGGCCGTTGTTGGTTAATACTCCACCCGTGCTCAGAACGAGGCTGTTTCCCTGTAAGGTGCCATTATTGGTGATATCCCCCTGAGCGGTGAGAGACAGGGTGTTGCTGGCGGCCAGCGTTCCACTGAACTCAAGCGCATTTAACAGATGAAGCGTGACATCTCCCAGCGCCACAATCTGTCCGGCGTTTTTCAGCGTGCCGCTGTTGAGCGTGAGGTTACCCGCGCTGAACAAGTTACCGCTGATGGAATGGGTAATCTCATCGCCCTTCACCGTAAGCGAACGGGTACCGAGAGCCGTACCGCTGTTACTCAGTTTTTGATAATTAACCAGCAGGTCTGCACCCTGCAGCATGCCGTCGTTGGTCAGCGTCGTTCCCCGTAGCTCAGCGTTGTCAGTGGCGAGTATCCGCCCACTATTTGCCGCGTTCACCACATCCAGCAGCAACCTCACCGCCTGAACCAGACCACTGCTGCTGTTCGCCAGTTCCGGTGCGGTCAGCGTGAGTTTGCCACCGGAGAGCATTTTGCCGTCGTTCTGTACGCGGGTGGTGGCCTTCACCGAAGATTCCCCACCGCCCTGCAGCGTGCCCTGATTGTTTAGCGTGGCTGTCGATACCGTCAGCGCATTCTCGCTCAGCAGCACACCGCTGGCGGTATTGTTCAGCGCGCCCGAGGCATTCAGCGTCAGCGCTTCTCCCTGAAGCCGTCCGCTGTTAATGAGTTGCCCGGCGGTAACCGTGGTCGCTTTCCCCTGGATTTGCCCGGCATTCGTTGCATTGTCCGCATCAAGCGTCAGCGCGCCTGCGCTGAGCAGTTTTCCTCCGGCCTGGTTATTCAGTTGCGTAAGGGCGACCGAAAGCGCATCAACGCCAGTGATCTCACCGCTGTTGTTCAGGGTACTGGCCCCCAGCGTGAGGTGTTTTGCAATCCACTGCCCGCTATTTGCCAGCGTCAGTGCTGAGAGCGCCAGTTCTCCATTGGAGGTGATTTTGCTGCCCGTTGTCCCGGTAAGGGTGCTGTCGATTTGCGCATCCAGTAAATTTTCTGCCTGGATCGCACCGCCGTTCGTAAGCGCCTGCGCATGAATAAGTACCCGTTTCCCCTGCCATTGCCCTGCGTTACGCAGATCGCCGCCTGTCACGGACAACTCGCCCGCGGTCAGCAACGATCCCGACGCGTCATTCACCAGCGTCAGTAATGGCGCCGCCATCTCCAGGCGGGCGGCCAGCGTCAGGGCGGCAATCCCGGTCAGCGTTCCGCTGTTCGTGATGGTGTCCTGATGCGCGGTGACGCGATTCCCCTGAAGCGTACCGCTGTTGCGCAGCGTCTTTCCGTTAAGCGAAAGGTCACCGGCCGACAACATATTGCCGCTGTTAACGGTATTGACCGCATTCAGCGTCCCGTTGCCCTGGCTCATCAGTTCGCCGGTATTGCTGAGCGTTCCAGCGGTCGTAACGTCAAGTGAGCCGGTCGCGAGGGAACTTCCGCGGTTAGTCCAGTCGTGGGAACGGATGCTGACATCCTGTCCCTGGAGCTGCCCTGCGGTAGTCAGCGTGGTACCTGAAAGGCCGAGCGCTCCCCCCGCCAGCGTGCGGGAGCCTGTCAGTAAATTAAGTATTCCGGCGGTCAGTGATAATGCGCTATCGCCCTGTAACAGACCGGCACTTTCCAGGCGATCGGCATTCAGAGTCAGGGTGTTGCCCACCATGCTGCCCGCACTGGACACCGACTGTGCCGTGATGCGGTTTGCCCCTTGAGCCAGCAGCATCCCCTCCGCGCTGTTCTTCAGCGTCTCGTAATCAATTGCCAGTGAAGTACCGCTCAGCTCGCCGCTGTTGGTCAGATTTGAACCAGAGAGGGAAAGCGCTGCGTCGCTGGTGATAATACCGGCGTTGTTCAGTTCAGAGAGGGAAAGTGACAGTGCCGACGGGCTGTACAGCACGCCGCTGCTGCGGTTATCCAGCAGACGGGTAACCAGCGACAGCGTTTGTCCGGCGTGGATCAGACCACCGTTAATGACCTCAGGGCTGTCGATTGCAAGCGAGGAGGCCGTCAGGGTTCCACCGTTGCTGAGATGGCCGGTTTCAACCTTAAGCCCTGAAGCTGATGATTTCCCCGTGTGGTTGAGACTGCTGTCAACCTTCAACGTCATGTTGCCTTTGGCAGCCTGAGTTCCTTCAAGTTTTGCGCTTTGCACGGCCACGCCGACGCTGTTGCCCTGTGTCTGTGCCGTGGCCGTGGTGTTGAGACTGCGGCCCTGCACGGTAACGGCGCCACCGGCACTGGTTTCACCTGCAAGCGTGGTATCGGTGTTGTTCAGCGCCACATCCCCGTCGCTGTGGGTCACTGACGTTGCGCTGGCGGTGAACGTCTTCCCTGAGGTGGTGAGCCCCCGGACACCGGAAAGCGTACCGCTGTTGACGATTTGCGCCGCGTTCAGCGTGAGCGTGTCATCGCTGATAAGCGTGCCGCTGTTGTTCAGATTGCCGCTCGCGGTTACGGTGGTTTTCCCTTTCGCGCCGGTCTCACCGGAAAGCGTGGCATTGCCTGCGCGGATATCCAGCGTGGAGGCGCTCTTCAGCGCGCCGGAGCTGGTGATATCCGTCCCGGAGACGGTCAGGCTGTTGCCCTGAACGGTGCCGGTATTGCTGAATATACCGGTGTTAATCCGGGTATCCGCCACGGCGGCTAATGCGCCATGGTTCGCGAGGCTACCCGCGCTGACGGCGAGAGATTGCCCGGCGGTTGTGCTGCCTTTCAGTTGGCTGTGGCCAGACGTGGTAAGCGTGATGTTCCCGCTGGCATTTGTTGTGCTGCGGCTCTCCTGCGTCAGGGTCTGCGCGTTAAGGGAAATCTCGGAAGCACTGATATTTCCCTGCTGCACCAGTTCGCCACCCTTAACCGACAGCTGCTGCCCCGCCACAACAGAACCGTTAAGCGCCGCGTTTTTCTCAGCATTTACGGCAAGATGACGACCCGCGCTTGCCTGGGCATCTGCGCTCTGGATCAGGGTGGTCGCGGCAAGCGTAGCGTCATTTGCCGCCGTGAACGCACCGCCGTTTTGCGTCAGCGTGCCGCGGGTTGTTAACTGAAGGTTGTTATCCGCGGCAACGTGAGCCTGGTCAAGCGTCAGCGCCGTCTGGCCGGAGACCGTGACGTTGCCACCCGCTTTATGGTCCCCGCGTAACGTTACGTCCGCCGCGCTGACCGTGGTGCTACCGCTGGCAAGGGTGTTTTTCAGCACCACTTTTCCTGCGCTGCTGAGCGCAATATCCCCCTGTCGCGCGTTAAGGTTGCCCAGGTTTACGCCCACCCCCGTTTCACTGGAGACCAGACGGATCCGGTTAGCGTACATGCCGCCCAGCGCGCCGGTGTCTACCGCGACCTTCGGGGCTGTACCTTCACCTTTTAACGCATTGACGCTGCCATCCGCCGCTACGCGGTTCGCCCCTGCAACGACACGTAAATCTTTCGCATGCAGTTGCGCGTTGATCTCCGTCGCACGGGAGATGATCGACACCGCATCGCTCTGCGAGCCATTGAGGCCCGCGCCCTCGATGGTGACCGCCCCCTGGGTTACATCAAGAGATTGCAGCTTACCGCTGGCATCAAGCACCGGTTTACCCGTGGTGAGGGCCACATTCGGCGTGTTGATAAATCCGCAGCCGTTACAGGTGATACCGTAGGGATTCGCCACGATGACGTTCGCCGCCTTGCCGGCCACTTCGGTATAGCCCTGCAAATTTGAGCGGTTAGCGCCGGTGACTTCGTTGATGATGCCTTTGGCTTCCAGCCCGGCCTTCAGGTTGGGGTTATTCTGGATAAGCCCGCCAAGCTGGGTCTGGTTAAGCTGCCCGGTCGCGTTATTGAGGATCAGCCCCTCTTTCCCGACGTTGTAGTCGTTGTATTTGTTATGGGAAATACCGGACTGGTTCGGCGTGGCGATGTTCACCACCGGCACGCCGTTAGCCGCCTTATCCATCTGCGTATTGCCGGACGGGGTGATGGATGCCGCCACCGCGGGTAACAGCGGCTGCGTTGCCAGCAGCACGCTCAGTAACGCGCTCAGCGCGCGCTGTGAAAAACGAACCTGATCCTGTTTCATCATCCCTGTCCCTTAGAAAGCCACTGATACGCGGTAGTAAATCGTGAGGTGATCCGGTGCCAGCCAGTCCGGATACGCCATCGGTGTGCCAACGGTAAACTGGCTTGAATAGCCGCGATGAGCCGTCGTCAGACCAAACGCGGCGCCCCACAGCGTGCCGGAGGCGTAACGGTCAAATCCGTCCTTCTTCAGCCAGCCACCATCGACTGCCGCCAGCAGGCCAACATCCCCCACCCACGGCAGCGTAAAGAGCGAATAATTGAGTTCATTTCGCCAGTAACCGCCGTTATCACCGGAGAGGTACTGCTCTTTGAAGCCGCGCACGGAGGTCTCTCCCCCCAGCGTCAGGCGCTCGCTGCCGTACAGCCGGTCCGGCGACCACTGAAAATAGACGCTGGTCAACCACCACAGCCCGTCAGCAACCGGGCGCTGAAAACTGCCGTTGACGCTCCATTTGCGGAACTCGGCTTTCGGCACATCGCCATGCTTGTCGTTATCATTTTCGGCGCCGAACCACGGCACACCCTGAGTGAAGGTCGGGTTCAGGGTCGCCACGCCGGAGGCAATTTTTTGCGTGTGGTTAAGGCCCAGGGAGAAACTTGAAAGTTTGCGGCTGCTGGTAGCCAGCAGAACATCGTCGAGATAGTTATGGTTGATGCGGTGGGTGATGCCCGCCGACACGCCGGTTTTGATATCGCCATTGCGGAACAGCACCCAGGAGCCATTCAGACGGTGGGTTTCGGTGTCGCCCGTCGAACGCCAGAGCCAGCCGTTATTATCGATGGTGCTGAGGTAGTTGCTCCAGCTGTAGCTGTAGTCCAGCAAGCCGTAGCCGTAAGGCACGCTGACCCCGGCGGCAAAATTCTGAGCATCATGGCTGTTCGAAAAATCGCTGCTGCGCCCGCCGCTGATAAACCACTTATCCGCCAGCCCCAGCAGGTTATTGCCGTACAGCGCGCCATTGAGTTGTCCGGTACCGGTACTCTTTTGCCCGCTGTTATCGAAACTCACTGAACCGCTGAGCGGGAATTCAGGCGAAGCCGTCAGATTGACGATTGAATAGCCCTGTCTGTCGCCGGGCAAAATTTCAATTTCAACCGGCGTCTGGCGCACGCGATTAATCTGCTCCATGCCCTGTTCGATATCGCGCAGGTTAAGAATTTTCCCTTCGAGGCCAGGGAAGGTCATGCTCAGCGTGCGGGCGGGAACCCCTTCAAGCCGGATTTGCTGGAGTTTGCCTTCCAGTACCGCGAGATGCAGTACGCCACCAGAGAGATCCTGTTCGGTTAAAAATGCGCGGCTGGTGATATACCCCCGGCTGATATACCAGTCAGAGACGGCGTTGGTCAGGGCGTTGAGACGCGCCATATCAAGACACTGGTTCACCCACGGCGCAACCAGGCGATCTTTGGCTAACGGAGAAAGAAGGGTGGTACCCGTCAGCTCAATGCGCGAGATAACAAAACAGGGACCTTGCGGAGTCGCAGCACTGTCGGGCTGAACAGGACGCGGTAATACCACGCTGCGCTCCAGCTCTTCACGCTGGCGCTGGTTTTCATCCAGCAGCTGCTGCTGTTGCTGCTGAATAGTATTACGGTCGGCCGGAGACAGGGGGGCCGCCTGCGCAGCACCTGCCAGCAAGGCCATGGCAGCCAGCACCTGTAGTATCGACGTTTTCCCTGTCATCACTGCCACTCCTTGCTAAAAGTCCGTTTTCAGACTTGCCTGTCAAAAAACGCGCAACTTATGTCAAAAAGTAAACAGTGTAAATACACACATTTAATTTAAGGTCTATTTTGCTGCATTTTCAGAATTTAGCGGGTGACACTGCGTAAATCTAAAGAAATCCCCCATCGCGCCGATCATCATCCGTGTGTATTATTTCCTGTAGCGTTTCCAACAACTAACCTTAACTCAAATACTTAAGCGCCAAAGCGAAAGGCATCATGAGCACACCGATCAAACGGCTAGAAATCATTAAAAATGCCATTGAACTGGAAGATGACGACATCATTCAGAGCCAGCTAACCCGGCTTAAAAATGAAGCGTTTGACGATGAGCTACAGGCAATCGTCGTGGCGCTTGAGCAGAAAAACTACACTGCGGCCATCGCCGCGATCGTCGCGTGGCTACAGAGCCAGCGTGCCGTGACGCCATGGCGCGATCCGCAGGTCGCCGCGAGTAAACTGGAACTGAAAGCGCTGGAAGAGCGACTGCGCGATCTGATTGACCGCCGTAACGCGCGCGTACAGCAGCTTGATGAGTTCAACGATCTCTATTTCTCCCGCCTGGGCCCGCTGATGCAGCAGATCCTCGCCCTGCGTAAAACGCTGGCCGAGCTGAACCTGCGCCGCCAGCAGGCTGAGGCGCGTCGTCGCGAGGAAGACTATCGCCGCTGTCAGCGCTACATGGCCCAGGCCGTGGAGGTGCTGGCAACACTCACCCAGCGCTGGCGCGAACTTCCTGCCGATTCCGTACAGGCAGCCGAGGCGCGTAAGCATCTGCAGCAGCAAAGTAACCTGATTGCCAACCTGCTTGCCGAGGCGCTGGAGCTGGAGAGCGGCTTAACGCGTGAGGAAGAGCCTGCGCGTCAGGCGCGTGACGAGGCCAACGAAGAGTACGAGAAATACCGCGAGCAGCATCAGGATGCCGAAGTGCGTCTGCGTAAAGGGAAAGATCTTTCACAGGATGATCGGGACGAGCTGAAACGGCTCTGGCGGCAGGCGAGCAAGCTGTGTCACCCGGATCTGGTGGCGGACGATTTGAAAGAAGAAGCCAACGCGATGATGGTGCAGCTCAACCAGGCTAAACAGCGTGGAGACGTCAAAGCCATTCGTTCTCTGGTGGCGCGCCTGCAGCAGGGCTTCGAGCCGCTGATGGCCAGCGACAGGCTGAACGATCTGGAGCGCATCCGCAAAAAAATGGCTCAGGTTCGCGAGCAGATCGACACCTTAGTGAACGAGCTGGCAGAACTGGAGAAAGAAGAATCCTGGCTGCTGGTGTCGTCGCTCAGCAATATGGAAGCGTACTTCGCGCAGCAGGAAAAGGCGCTGAACGAGGTCCGCGCCTCGCTCGAACATCAGGTGAGCGAAGCGCAGCTCGATTCAGCAGCGTAATTATTTCGCGTGCCAGTACGCGCTGGCACGCACCAGCTGCTGATCGATAGCCTCAGTCTCAAACAGTCGGCTCAGGTTTTTAACCACCTTCCCTTCCCCGGTCAGCCAGATAAAGTAATCTTCCGCCGGAACGTTCAGCGACGCCAGCAGCTCAGCCACCGCCTGCTCGCTGTGGCCGATCACCCAGGTGATGTTGAACGCGCTCAGGTGCGCCAGATAATCCTTGTATGATTCATCCCCGACGGTGACCACCGCGTGAATTTCCGGGCGTTTCGGCAAGCTGGCGATGCCTTCCAGGCGGCGACGCAACGCCGGCATCCCGGACTCATCGCACACGTACAGCTGCCAGGCGTAATCCTCCGGTACCACCAGCGAACCGCGCGGGCCACCAATCGTCAGCCTGTCGCCCACTTTCGCCTCTAGCGCCCACTGGCTGGCAACCCCGCCGTCATGCACGAAGAAATCAAGCGCCAGCTCGTGCTTCGCGGCGTCGTACAGCGGTGTGTAATCCCGGCTTTGCGGGCGCACGCCGTCGCCCCAGTCAATGCCCTCGTCGGTGACCACCGGTGGCACAAACGTCGTTCCCGGGGCCGGGAAAAACACTTTGGTGTGATCGTCGAAACCGCGGGAGCTAAAGCCCTCCAGCGCTTCGCCGCCTAAAACTATGCGCTGAAAACCAGCGCTTACGCGCTCAACACGGAGCACGGTCAGTTGACGAAAACGCAGTTCGTTACGCACGCGTTGTGGATAGCGGGTGGTTGCCATGTTAAGACCCTTCTCAGGTGAATACGATATATCTAAATTGATTTTAAATGATAATGATTGCTAATCAGCAAGAATGCAAGATCTTTTAGATTGCATCTGAATATATCTTAGATATAGTTTAGATATATCAATTTACGAGGCACACTATGCGACACGAACATGATGGCGGCGGACGTCGACCACGCTTTTTTGGTCACGGCGATCTGCGGCTGGTGATTCTGGATATTCTGACCCGCAACGCGAGCCACGGTTACGAGCTGATCAAAGAGATTGAGAACCTGACCCAGGGGAACTACACCCCGAGTCCTGGCGTGATTTACCCGACGCTGGATTATCTTCAGGATCAGGCGTTTATCACCATTACGGAAGAAGAGAATGGGCGTAAGCGCATTGCCATCAATGCGGCAGGACAGCAGTGGCTGGAGGAAAACCAGGAACAGCTTGAGCAGATTCAGGCGCGTATCAAAGCCCGCGCGGTTGGTTTCCAGCTACGCAAAAACCCGCAGATGAAGCGGGCACTGGATAACTTCAAAGCGGTGTTAGATCTGAAGGTTAATCAGGGAGCGCTCAGCGACGCGCAGCTTAAGCAGATCGTTGGCGTGATCGACCGCGCGGCGCTGGAGATCTCCCAGCTGGATTAAGCCGGTGCGTGCGCGCTCACGCGGAAGACGCGTACCAGCTCTTTCAGGTGCATCGCCTGCTCGTTGAGGGAGGCCGCCGCGGCAACAGACTCCTCCACCAGCGCGGAGTTTTGCTGGGTGGTGGCATCAATCAGGCCAATCGCGCTGTTAATCTGCGAGATCCCCTCTGTCTGCTCGTGGCTGGCCTGGCGGATCTCACGCAGGATCACATCCATCTCTTCCACGTTGCCCACCATGCCATTGATAAGCTCGCTCGCCTTCTCGACCAGGTTCATCCCGTCCTGCGTCTGGCTGGTGGAGCTTTCAATCAGCTCACGGATCTCACTGGCTGACGAAGCACTCTTCTGCGCGAGCTGGCGCACTTCACCAGCCACCACCGCAAAGCCACGACCGTGCTCGCCCGCCCGGGCCGCTTCCACCGCCGCGTTCAGCGCCAGAATATTGGTCTGGAAGGCAATGGCATCGATCAGGTCGATGATGTCGGACATCCGGTTCGAGGTCTCGTTAATCAGGCGCATTTTGCTGGTCACCTGCTTCATCATCTCACCGTTGTTTTTGACCACCTTCGCGGCATCTGCCGACAGGTTGGTCGCTTCTCCGGTATGCGAAGCGGTGTTTTTCACCGTCGCGGTGATCTGTTCCATCGAGGCGGCGGTCTGCTCCACAGAGCTGGCCTGCTCTTCCGTGCGCGCAGCCAGATCCTGGTTCCCGGCGACAATCTGCGCGGCGGCGCTGGAGATATTCTCCGAGCCGGTCTGCACCTGCTGCACAATGTCCAGCAGACGCGTTTTCATCTCCATCAGGGCATGCAGCAACAGGCCGGTTTCGTCTTTACCGTGCGAGGTGATACTGCCGGTGAGATCGCCATCCGCAATCGCCGCCGCAAAGTCCACGGCCTGGCCCAGCGGACGGGTAATGGAACGCACGATAAACCAGCCAATCAGGCTGCCTGCCGCCACGCTGAAGAGGGTGATGAGGATGAGCAGCAGGCGGTTGCTCCTGAAATCACTTTCCACCTGCACCCCGGCGTTCTGCATCTCAGTGTTCTGAATCGCAATCAGCTGCTGCACTTTGGCTTTATAGGCCTGCTGCAGTTTGAGGGTGTTGGTCATCATCTCCTGAAGCGCCCCGGCGCGATCGTGATTCTGCACCGCCTGCAAAATACGATAGCGCGAGTCCAGATACTGCTGGCGCACGCCGCGTATCTCGGCGAGCACCTGCTGCGATTGCTGATCCTGCAGCACGTTGTTCAGCTCACCGAGGAGCACCGTGATGTGCTCGCTAATCTCTTTAAGATGCTGCTGCGACTGCGCCGTGTACGTTCCCTGTTCATCCAGCAGCATGAGCTGCTGAGTGCTAATAAATTCCTGGAAGTTATCGATTAACTGGTTCGCTTTTACCGTGGTTGGATAATCACTGGTAATAATGGATTGCATCCCGTTGTTTGCCCGGTTCAGACTCATTAAAGACAAACTCGCGCTCACCACCATCAGGACAATAAAGAATCCAAACGCCAGAAATAATTTCGTGCCGATTTTTACGTCATGTAAGAACATATTTACTCCATCGATGTGATTATTTCTCAGACGATCACCGTTATCGGTAACGAAACCGCTAACTTTATGACTTTGATCGTTTTTTTATTTCATAACCATCACAATGGATAGGCAGAGGCTATTAATATGGCCGTATCGATCGTTACTCAACCACCAGACGGGGCATTTATGAAATAGCATCGGGGAAAAATGACTTAGGCAGGGATAAATAACTGAGGCACTTTCTTTAGTTATTTAATATAAAATTAACAATAAATCGCAGGAATAATTACAAATGAAGCGACGAAAGCCGTTTACGCCTGGCAGAATAAACGGCTTTTCTGGAACATTTCAGACTCAATGGAGAACCGTCACGGCATCCTGAAGACGTCCGGCCCGGTGTTTTACCATCGCGGAGATCTGCGCACTCTCTTCAACCAGATCGGCGTTTTTCTGCGTGATGCTGTCCAGTTCAGCCACCGCGCGGGTTAACTCCGAAAGCCCGGTAGCCTGTTCAGAGGTGGCATGGCTAATCTGCGCGATCAGCTGCGTGACGTTTTTCACCTGCTCAACGATATCATCCATTGTGCGCCCTGCGGCGTGTACCTGCTCGGAGCCGGACTGTACCTTGCTGGCGCTGGCATCAATCAGCTTACGGATATCGTTGGCGGCATTAGCGCTGCGGCTGGCAAGATGGCGAACTTCCCCTGCCACCACCGCAAAGCCTTTGCCCTGCTCACCGGCCCGTGCCGCTTCTACCGCCGCATTCAGGGCGAGGATATTGGTCTGGAAGGCAATATCGTTGATCAGGGTGGTAATGGAGCCGATACGCTGGGTACTGTCGGCGATATCGTCCATGGTTTTGACCACTGTCTGCATCGCGTTCCCGCCTTTGGTCGCCGCACTGCTGGCGGCTACGGAGAGCTTATCGACCTCGGTGGCGGTTTCAGAATTACTCTGAACGGAGGCCGCCATCTGGTTCATCGTCGCCACGGTCTGCTGCACGTTTGCAACAGTCTGACGCGTGCGGTCGTTCAGATCCTCATTACCCTGCGCCAGCTTGTCGCTGCCGTCGCGCACGCTCACCACCTGGCTTGATACGTCATTGATTAGCCAGCGACACATCAGCCCCAGTTGCCCCACCGCGCGAAGGGTCAGGCCCAGTTCGTCGCTGCGGTTCAGGTGCTGCACGCTATTGCGCTCGCCGGTTGCCACCTTCAGCGCCTGTCGCGCCACGTTCTCTACCGGGCGGACAATCTGCTGTTCAAACAACAACGTGCCCAGCAGCATCATTATCGCTGCCGCGGCCAACGACACCCAGCCTGCTGAGGTTGCCACAAGCGTGGCGGCGAGCGCGCCAAAGAGCACCGCCATCACGCCGCGTACCCGCCAGCGCAGCGGCATTGCCGGTAGTTTTCCGAACCAGCCCTGACGCACCACCAGCCCTTTATGGATCCGTTTGGTACAGCGTCCGGCATTCAGGGCCTTATAGAGTGGCTCCACGGTGGCGATCTCTTCTGCCGTCGCTTTGGTGCGAATCGACATATAGCCGGTGACCTTCCCGTGGCGCACCATCGGCACCGCGTTGGCGCGCACCCAGTAGTGATCGCCATTTTTACGGCGGTTTTTGACAATTCCGCTCCACGGCTCGCCCTGTTGCAGGGTGTACCACATATCGGCAAAAGCGGCTTTAGGCATATCAGGATGGCGCACCAGATTATGCGGCTGACCCATCAGCTCATTAAGCTGATAGCCACTCACCTGAACAAAGGTGTCGTTAGCATGAGTCAGATAGCTGTGGACGTCTGTGGTAGACATTAAGGTGGTGTCATCGTCCAGAAGATATTCATTCTGGGTGACATAGGTTGGAGAGGACATCGTGAGCATCCCTTGCAGGTTATTTGAATGTTAATTTTGTGGGTCAATGTTTTTTCGGCGGTAAACAATTTATCTTTAGTTGTTAAACTTGATGAAGATCGCAGATTTGACTTAAACCATACTTTTTGTACGATATTTTAATTCATTGATTTCAAATACTTTCGTAGAGAAATTACCGACAAAGTATGACCTGTTAATGCCCGCTTAAGTTGCAGCGTATGCACCTCTTTAGTGCAGCGACGCTCTTCCCCCTTTCTTTATACTTGCTGCCCCGTACCGCTAAATCCCGTTTGGCTTCTTTCGGCATGATTAAATATTGTGCAACATTATTTTAACCTGGCGTTTATCCCGATTTTCGTTAAGGCCTCTGAAGTGGCGTAATCCCTGCAATACTTAAACCAGTATCATGTGATACGCGATCCCCGGGAGCACATTTTGAACAGGTTACCTTCCAGCGCCTCGGCTCTTGCCTGTACCGCGCACGCACTGAATCTCATTGAGAAGCGAAC